>OCTW013401743.1_pt1 | contig 27985 bp, 21 predicted proteins | sample 1539671 | NCBI WGS metagenome assembly OCTW01 (sample SAMN02144230, study PRJEB22623) | gut metagenome | biome: sheep rumen | host: Ovis aries | place: New Zealand | reverse complement strand
CTTCGATGAGCGGGCGGATGGGAGGAGCCGTCAGCACGAAGAGCCTACGGAGCCCCATTTTCTTGTAATCTTCTACTAATGTCTGGATGCAGCCCGTTCCGAACACGATTTTCTGCGGCTGCAAAAGTGTGATTTGTTTCATATTTATTCTTTCTTTTAGTTGCGATAGAATCGCAACATACTGTACATTTTACTTGTTTACCTTTTTCTTCTCCTCCAGATAGCCCCAGATGGTCAGTTCCTTGTCGGCCAGCGGCGTCTTGAAGAAGAAACTGGCCACATAGCCCACGACGAGGACGATGAGGTGGCTGTAAACCCCCAGCATGTACTTATGGTGTGCGAAGTTCCAGTCGCCCAGGTCCAGCAAGGTCTGCTTCACGCCGTCGCCGTCGATGTCCACCTTCGTCGAGGTCAGCACGGCGTATGCGGTATAGAGCACGGCGGCTGCGATGCCGATATAGAGGCCCTGGCTGTTGGCACGACGACTGAACAGTCCCAAGATAAAAATACCCACGATGCCTGCCGAGAAGATGGCGTAGAGCGAGAACAGCGCACCCAGCACACCCTCGCCGCCCCACGAGATGTAGAGGCATGCCACGGCAATGGCTCCGATGCCTGCTGCCACCACCATCCAACGTCCGAAGTTCAGCTGCTGGCGGTCGGTAGCATTCTTGCGGAAACGCATGTAGTAGTCCTGCACGGCAACGGCTGACAGGCAGTTCAGGTCTGAGTCCAACGACGAGATGGCTGCCGCCGCCAGGGCTGCGATGATGAGTCCGCGGATGCCGACGGGCAGTTCGTGGGCGATGAAGTACGGGAATACCTCGTCGGCCTTGATGCCCTCAGGCAAGAGGGGTGCGCCCTGCGCATGGTAATAGGCAAACAGCGCCGTGCCGATGAACATGAACAGTGCCCAGATGGGAACGCTCATCAGCACGCCGATGTAGGCGGCCTTCTTCGCCTCGTGGTCGCTCTTGGCAGCCAGGTAGCGCTGCACGATGGTCTGGTCGGTGCCATATTTCTGCAAGGCGTAGAAGATGCCGTTGAGCACCATCACGATGAACGTCAGCTGCGTCAAGTCCCAGTCGTAAGGGCCGAACGAAATCTTGTTGTATTCCGACGCGATGCGGAACGTCTCTGCCGGTCCGCCCTCGATGCCGAACAGCAGGATGCCGATGCAGATAATGCCGCCTCCGATCAACAGGAACCCTTGCGCCACGTCCATCCACACAATAGCCTCCATGCCGCCAAACAGCGTCAGCACGATGATGGTAATGCCCAGGATGAGCACGATGGTGTAGATGTTGATATTGAGGAATGTGGCGAGGGCCATCGAGACGAGGAAGAACACCGTGCCGGCCTTCGAGAAGTGGCCCAGCGTGAAGGCAAACGACGAGTAGAGACGGGCAAAGAGTCCGAAGCGGCGCTCGAAGTACTCGTAGGTGCTGAGGCGGATGACCTTGCGGAACAATGGCACGATGATGCCGACGAGTGCCAACAGGACAATCGGAACCATCAGTCCCTGCACCAGCAGTATCCAGTTGTCGGCATACGCAGCACCAGGGTAGGCGAGGAACGTCACGCTGGAAATCAGCGTGGCAAAGATGCTGATGCCCACAGCCCAAGCGGGAATCTTGCCGCCTCCGGCAAAATACTGCGACGTGTCCTTCTGCTTATGGGCGAAGTACATGCCCACGACGATAGCGGCGGCTATCGACAAAATGACGATGATATAGTCTATGATGTGCATGGTGTGAAACGTTTGTTCGTTGTAGGCTTAAAGCTGATCCTTGATGGCTTGCTCTTCGGCAGCGCTAAGTCTGGTCAGCGGCATGAGCATCCAAGGTTCGCAAAGTCCCTTCGTCTGCATCATCACCTTCAGGGCGGTCAGGCTCTGGCCGAGGGTGCGGTCCTTCTGGTAAATCTTGGCAATCTCGTTGGTTTCGTCCTGCAGACGGTTGGCCGTTGCCCAGTCGCCCTGCATGGCAGCCTCGAACAGCTGTTGAAACATATCGGGAACGTAATTGCCTGTGGAGGGAACGATGCCGTTGCCTCCCAGTTCCAAAGAGTGGGCACTCTGCGCTGCCCAGCCGCAGAAGTAGGCGAAATCGTCGTGCGTCTTGGTAATCTCGATACACTGGGCCATGCGCTCCAAATCGCGCTCGGAATCCTTCAGACCCACAATGTTGGGATGGTCGGCCAGCCGCTTGATGACGTCGACAGGAATAGACATGTGGGTGGTTGCCAGGATGTTATAAAGCATCAGCGGACCCGTGATGCAGTCGGCCAACGTCTTGTAATATTCGTACATCTGGTCGGCAGTCAAGGCATAATACGTGGGCAGTGTAGCCACGATGACGTCGGCGCCCAAGGCGGTGTAGACCTCAGCCTGGCGCACCTGCTCAGCAAAGCAGTTGCCCGTCAGTCCGGCATAAATCAGGATGCGCTTGTTGGCTGCCTTTACAGCTGTCTCGACGAACAACTGTCCGTCAACTTGGCTGACACTGTTTCCTTCACCGGTCGTTCCCATCAACAGGGGCGAAACCTTGTTGTCGGCAAAGAAGTCAATGATACGCTTGACGGCCTCCACGTCGAGCCGTCCGTCTTGAGTAACGGGGGTTACCATAGGCACCACCACGCCACGATACTTGCTATTGTTCATACCTTTTATTATTTGTTTTAGTTATACCTTATTATATATAAGAGAGACGCATAAACCAGCGAAAAGTCATCAGTAGGCCAAGCCATACTTCCGAGAAAAAGAACAGACATATAAAGTAAACACTTGGAGAAAACGCCTAACGTTCGTACTTTGTGACATTTGCATCAAACACGGCTCACTTACGCCCTGTCCTTTAACTATTTTTTGCACATTTTTCTCTCTTCAGAGTGATGTTATTTTGGTTATATTTTGTAACTTTGCAGTCGCTGAGAGTTTTCCGAAATGGGAAACTTTTTGCAAAATGAAAACTAAAAGTTGTCCAAAACGGAAAACTTTTAGCGTCGTAACCAAGGCAGTAACTACAAAAATATATCAAGTAAAATGGAGATTAAAAACTTTACTATCACCAAGCGTGACGGCTCTAAAGATCAGTTCTCGCTCGACAAAATCATGAATGCCATAGCGAAGGCATTCGACAGTGTGAACGTTCCCGCTGACCTGGGAACAATTTCCAAAATCTTGAGTCATCTGGATATCAAGGACGACATTACCGTTGAGGATATCCAGAACCAAGTGGAGGAAGCTTTGATGCGTGAGGGCTACTACAAAGTAGCCAAATCGTTCATGCTGTATCGTCAGCAGCACACGGAAGATCGTGAGACGCTGGCTAAGTTGCAGTTCCTGTCTGATTATATGGAGTCAGCAAACGCTGCCACGAGCTCGAAGTTTGATGCAAACGCCAATGTAGAGCACAAGAACATTGCCACACTGATTGGCGAGCTGCCCAAGTCGAACTTCATCCGTCTGAACCGCCGTCTGCTCACCGAGCGTATCAAGAAGATGTATGGTAAAGAGCTGGCCGATGAGTACATCGACAAGCTGACCCACCACTTTATATATAAGAACGACGAGACCTCACTGGCCAACTATTGCGCCTCTATCACGATGTACCCCTGGCTCATCGGTGGTACGACGGCCATCGGTGGCAACTCGACGGCTCCCACCAATCTGAAGTCGTTTGCCGGTGGATTCATCAACATGGTGTTCATGGTGAGTTCCATGCTGGCTGGCGCCTGCGCCACTCCCGAGTTCCTGATGTACATGAACTACTTCATCGGCAAAGAGTACGGCCAGGACTACTGGCAGCATCCCGATCAGCAAGCTGACCTCTCGCTGAAGAAGCGCACCATTGACAAAGTCATCACCGACTACTTCGAGCAGATTGTCTATTCGCTGAACCAGCCTACCGGTGCCCGCAACTACCAGGCTGTGTTCTGGAACGTGGCCTACTATGACCGCTTCTATTTCGAGAGCATCTTCGGCGAGTTCTACTTCCCCGACGGCTCACAGCCCGACTGGGACGGCCTGTCTTGGTTGCAGAAGCGCTTCATGAAATGGTTCAACCAGGAGCGTACCAAGACCCTGCTGACCTTCCCCGTAGAGACCATGGCACTACTGGTTGATGAAAACGGCGAACCCAAGGACAAGGAGTGGGGTGACTTCACTGCCGAAATGTATAGCGAGGGCCACTCGTTCTTCACCTACATGAGTGACAATGCCGACTCGCTCAGCTCTTGCTGCCGTCTGCGCAACGAGATTACCGACAACGGCTTCAGCTACACGCTGGGGGCTGGTGGTGTGTCAACGGGTTCGAAGTCTGTACTGACCATCAACTTGAACCGTTGTGTGCAGTATGCCGTCAACAACAAGATGGACTACCTGGAGTACCTGGGACAGATCATCGATCTTTGTCACAAGGTGCAGCTGGCGTATAACGAGAACCTGAAAGAACTGCAGAAGCACGGCATGCTGCCGTTGTTCGATGCCGGCTATATCAATATCGCCCGTCAGTATCTGACCATCGGTATCAATGGTTTGGTAGAGGCTGCAGAGTTCATGGGCCTGAAGATTACGCCCAACGAAGACTACAAGAAGTTCGTGCAAAGCATCCTCGGCCTTATTGAGAAGTACAACAAACAGTACCGCACCAAGGACATCATGTTCAACTGCGAGATGATTCCTGCCGAGAATGTCGGTGTCAAGCACGCCAAGTGGGATCGCGAGGACGGCTACTTCGTGCCCCGCGACTGCTACAACAGCTACTTCTACGTGGTAGAGGACGACTCGCTGAGTGTTATCGACAAGTTCAAGTTGCATGGTGCTCCCTATATCGAGCATCTGACCGGTGGTTCTGCCCTGCACATGAACCTGGACGAGCACCTGTCGAAGGAGCAGTACCTGCACCTGCTGAAGGTCGCCGCCAAGGAGGGTTGTAACTACTTCACCTTCAACATTCCCAATACAGTATGCAACGAGTGTGGCCACATCGATAAACGTTACCTCAAGGAGTGTCCGAAGTGCCACTCCAAGAACGTGGACTACATGACTCGTATCATTGGATATCTGAAGCGCGTCAGCAACTTCTCACAGCCCCGTCAGGAAGAGGCCGCACGTCGTTTCTATGCTCACGCTGAGAAATGATCATTGGAAAATGCTGAAGTACGTAAACACAGGCGTCGTATTCCAAGAGATTCCTGATGAAGTGACACTGGCAATCAACATCTCAAATTGCCCGTGTCACTGCCCAGGATGCCATAGCCATTATCTCTGGGAAGACATCGGACTCCCCTTGGATACGAACGCTATTGATGCTTTTATCTGCCGATACGGAACGGACATCACCTGCCTGTCATTCATGGGCGGTGATGCCGACCCCGTTAGTGTCAACCAGCTGGCACAATACATTCACGAAGAATATCCTGATTTCAAGGTGGCGTGGTATAGTGGTCGCCTTCGTGTGCCACACACGATCAACAAGACAGACTTCGACTATATCAAGATAGGCCCCTACATCAAGCACTTAGGCTCGTTGAAGTCGCCTACCACCAACCAACGTCTTTATCGCAAGGGAGATGATAATCAGTTTGAGGACATCACCTACCGCTTCTGGCGGCACTCCGTAGCCGTATAAGGATAGAGGAAAACGAACAGAAAATAGAAGGCCGTGCCCGTTACAAAGCCCGCTATGACATCTATGCCATAGTGGGCATAAATATATACGGTACTCATGCACATTGCCACATAGAAAGGCAGGATGGTGAAGATGAGGCCCTTGCTGCGAGTGCGCAATGCCAGTAGCATCACTACCGTCGTGATACCTACATGGCTGCTGGGAAATGCTGCCGTAGGACGCTCGCCGGCATCGTGTGTCAGGTCGAGCATGTGATACCAGAAACCTTCCGCCCATCCTGGTGCAGCCATCCGTTCCGAGTGCGTCATAAACCAATCGCCTACGTTAGGAAATACTCCTGCTGCAATCTGGTCAGTACCCACTGCCAAATAGTAGAACTGCGGTCCAGTGACAGGCAGCAGCACGAAGATGACATAATAGGCAAAGAAGGAGGTGAGGATAACGAATGCCGTCATCTGAAACTCGTGGTAGCGCTTGATGAAGTAATATAGATACACGAGCAACATCAGCGGAAAATAGCTGACGTAGCCCAGACACATCAGTTCGGAAAACCATCCCCACGGCACTTTCTGGGAGAAAAGCAGTGACGGCTGACAGCCAAAAAGCGTCTGTTCCCATTGGGCAAAGACGTGGTCAAGGTTTGGCAAGGCACGGTTCAGCTCGTAGGTGTCAGGATACCACCAACCAAGGAATGCCATCTGCACCAAGATGCGCAGAAACAGTGTTATCCTGCAGGGCAGCAGTCGGTATACCAACCACATCGCCAGGGTGACGGCCAGGAACTCTACCCTACCGCTCATCATCGCCGATGCATTCTGCAGCTTGTCCCACAGTACGGCCATCATGACGACGGTAAAGAACAGATAGCCCAATGCTATCCATTCCACAGCCAGCAGTCCCTTGTGCGGATTCTTCTCAATCCTGAACAGAGGTGAGAGGTAAGTGGTGAGAAGTGAGTGTAATGTCATAGCCAGCCGTTTTCTTGATACCACTTTACACTACGTTTGACGCCTTCCTCTAATTGAACCTTAGGCTCGTAGCCCAGCTCTTCCCTGGCAGGGGTGATGTCGCAACGCCAGTTGCGCTGTCGCATGATGTTGTATTTGTCGCTGTTCAGTGCAGTCACCTTACCCGTCATGTGTCCGATATACTCACCACAGAAAGTGATGATGCGCAACAGCCAGATGGGTGCTGTAATACGAATCCACCAAGGGTTGCCTAACTCTTTGCGAATCAGATTACTGAACGTCGATGACTGATATACCGCACCGTCAGAAAGGAAATAGCGGCGACCGGTCTTTCCTTTCTCCAAGGCGAGGAACACGGCCTGAACCACATCCGTTACATAGACGAAGGTGATGTCCTGCTGCTGATAGCCCACGGCAAAGTCAGTATGCGCCTTGATGCTCTTGAACATCATGAAGTAGTCGCGCTCTCTGGGACCATAGACACCCGTCGGTCTCAGAATAACATAGGGCAGCAATTCCTCATTCCTCGCTCCCAATTCCTTATTCAGTCTGCTGAGCCACTCTTCGGCCTCCAGCTTGCTCTTTCCATAAGCCGTATTGGGCTGAGCAGTGTCATTCTCCTGGATTTCCGTATAGGGTTGCTGCTCGCGGATGGCTCCCATGATGCTCAGCGAACTAATATAGACAAAGCGTTTGAGTGGCATCTTCAACTCCATGATGGCGCGCACCAGGTTCATCGTCCCTTCTGTATTGATGCGACGGAAGTCTTCTTTGTGCAGGCACTTCGTCACACCCGCTGCATGGACGACATAGTCGAAGGCATGTCCCTGCAACTGTTCCTTCAGCGCTTCCTCCGATGACAGGTTCAGTTCAATGAAATGAATGCGCTCGTCCTGAAGAAACGCTTTCGAACTGCTTTTGCGTACTGCAGCCCATGTCTCCAGCCCTTGTCTCAGAGCCTCTTCTACGATAAAGGAACCAATGAAGCCACTGGCTCCCGTAATCAGTATTTTTCCGTTCATGGGTGCAAAATTACATAATATTTTGTATAAATTACGCATTTTCTAACGGAAACGTTTGCGAATATCATAATTTTATAGTAATTTTGTACCCTCAACGTGCGTGCACGTACTTATTATTAAGTATTTATTAACAAATTTAATTCTATAATTTATGTGGTTATTCAATTCATCAATTGGACGTAAGGTTGTAATGTCCGTCACCGGATTATGCCTTATCCTGTTCCTGACGTTCCACTGCTGCATGAACGTGGTGGCACTGTTCTCAGGCGAGGCTTACAACATGATTTGCGAACTGCTGGGTGCCAACTGGTATGCCGTTGCGGCTACTCTGGGTCTGGCTGCTCTGGCACTGATTCACATTGTCTATGCCTTCATCCTGGAGGTACAGAACAACAGAGCCCGCGGTTCTGAGCGCTATGCTGTAACCGACAAGCCTGCCAAGGTGGAATGGGCTTCGCAGCACATGCTGGCACTGGGTGTGATTATCCTGCTGGGCTTGTTCCTGCACTTGTTCAACTTCTGGTACAACATGATGTTTGCCGAGTTGTTCCCTGCCATCCACTACGATCCGGCTCCTGCCGATGGTTTCGGTAAGATTGTTAACACTTTCGGCAACCCCATCTATGCCGTGCTCTACGTCATCTGGATTTGTGCCATCTGGTTCCACCTGTCGCACGGATTCTGGTCAGCTATGCATACGCTGGGTGTCAGTGGTAAGATTTGGCTGAAGCGCTGGCAGGTGATTGGCCTTATCTACGTAACGCTGCTCATGCTGGGCTTCCTGGTTGTTATCCTGGCTTTCGCCTTCGGATGTGCTCCCTCACTCTGCAGTGGTAGCTGCTGCGCTTAATTCAACATTCAAAACTCATCATTCAAATTTCGAATCATGGCAAAAGTATTAGATTCAAAGATTCCCGCAGGACCAGTTCCTGAGAAATGGAAGGAATATAAGGCTCACCAGCGTCTGGTGAACCCCAAGAATAAGCTGAAGCTTGACGTTATCGTCGTAGGTACCGGTCTGGCTGGTGCCTCTGCAGCCGCTTCACTGGGTGAGATGGGCTTCAACGTGATTAACCTGTGCATTCAGGACTCTCCCCGTCGTGCACACTCTATCGCCGCTCAGGGTGGTATCAATGCCGCCAAGAACTATCAGAACGACGGCGACTCTGTCTATCGTCTGTTCTACGATACCGTCAAGGGTGGTGACTATCGTGCTCGCGAGGCCAACGTTTATCGTCTGGCTGAGGTATCAAACAATATTATTGACCAGTGCGTAGCTCAGGGCGTTCCTTTCGCTCGTGAGTATGGTGGCATGCTGGCCAACCGCTCGTTCGGTGGTGCTCAGGTAAGCCGTACATTCTACGCCAAGGGTCAGACCGGTCAGCAGCTGTTGCTGGGTGCCTATAGCTCACTGAGCTGTCAGGTCAATGCCGGTAAGGTAAAGCTCTACACCCGTTACGAGATGGAAGACGTGGTGATTGTTGACGGCCGCGCTCGTGGTATCATCGCCAAGAATCTCGTTACCGGTAAGCTGGAGCGTTTCAGCGCGAATGCCGTAGTCATCGCTACTGGTGGATATGGCAACACTTACTTCCTCTCTACCAACGCTATGGGATGTAACTGTACTGCCGCTGTCCAGTGCTATCGTAAGGGTGCTTACTTTGCTAATCCTTCTTACGTTCAGATTCACCCCACCTGTATCCCCGTTCACGGCGACAAGCAGTCCAAGCTGACGCTGATGTCTGAGTCACTGCGTAACGATGGTCGTATCTGGGTTCCCAAGAAGATAGAGGACGCTAAGGCTCTGCAGGCTGGTACCAAGCAGGGTTGGGAGATTCCCGAGGAGGATCGCGACTACTATCTGGAGCGCCGCTATCCTGCCTTCGGTAACCTCGTACCCCGTGACGTGGCCTCTCGTGCCGCTAAGGAGCGTTGCGACAAGGGCTTCGGCGTGAACAACACCGGTCTGGCTGTGTTCCTCGATTTCTCAGAGTCTATCAACCGTCTGGGGCTGGATGTCATCATGCAGCGCTACGGTAACCTTTTCGAGATGTACGAGGAGATTACCGACGTATTCCCTGGCGACGTAGCCAACGAGATCAATGGTGTGAAGTACTACAAGCCCATGATGATCTATCCCGCTATCCACTACACGATGGGTGGTATCTGGGTTGACTATGAGTTGCAGACCACTATCCCCGGCCTGTTCGCTATCGGTGAGTGTAACTTCTCCGACCACGGTGCCAACCGTCTGGGTGCTTCTGCGCTGATGCAGGGTCTGGCCGATGGTTACTTCGTACTGCCTTACACCATCCAGAACTATCTGGCCGATCAGGCTGTATGGCCAAAGGTTTCTACCGATCTGCCTGAGTTCGTTGAGGCAGAGAAGGCCGTTGACGCTGAGCTCACACGTCTGCTGAACATCAAGGGCAAGCGTTCTGTTGACTCTATCCACAAGGAGCTCGGCCACATCATGTGGGAGTATGTCGGTATGGGTCGCACCGCCGAGGGTCTGAAGGAAGGTCTGAAGAAAATACACGAGCTCGAGAAGGAGTTCGACACCAACCTGTTCGTTCCTGGTACCAAGGAGGGTCTGAATGTCGAGCTCGACAAGGCTATCCACCTGCGCGACTTCTTCACCATGGGTCAGCTGGTTGCCTTCGACGCTCTCTCTCGTAACGAGTCTTGCGGTGGTCACTTCCGCGAGGAGTACCAGACCGAGGAAGGCGAGGCTAAGCGCGACGACGAGAACTACTTCTATGTAGGCTGCTGGGAGTACAAAGGCAAGGGCAACGAGCCCGAGCTCATCAAGGAGCCGCTGGAGTACGAGGCAATCAAGGTACAGACACGTAACTATAAGAACTAAGGAATTATGGCAAAAAACATTTCATTTACAATAAAGTTCTGGCGCCAGAACGGCCCCAAGGACCAGGGACATTTCGATACCCACGAGATGCACGACATTCCCGACGACACCTCCTTCCTGGAGATGCTTGACATTCTGAACGAAGAACTCATCGAGGCTGGTAAGGAGCCCTTCGTGTTCGACCACGACTGCCGCGAGGGTATCTGTGGCATGTGCTCGCTGTATATCAACGGTACACCTCACGGCAAGACGGAGCGTGGTGCCACCACCTGTCAGCTCTACATGCGCCGTTTCAACGATGGCGATACTATCACCGTAGAGCCTTGGCGCTCTGCAGGCTTCCCCGTCATCAAGGACTGTATGGTAGATCGCAACGCCTTCGATAAGATTATCCAGGCAGGCGGCTACACCACTATCCGTACTGGTCAGGCACAGGATGCTAACGCAATCCTGATTCCCAAGGAGGATGCCGACGAGGCTATGGACTGCGCATCTTGCATTGGCTGTGGCGCATGCGTAGCAGCTTGTAAGAACGGCTCTGCCATGCTCTTCGTATCGTCAAAGGTATCTCAGCTCGCCCTGCTTCCTCAGGGCCGCGTAGAGGCAGCCCGTCGTGTGAAGAACATGATTGCCAAGATGGACGAGCTCGGCTTCGGTAACTGCACCAACACCCGCGCTTGCGAGGCTGTATGCCCGAAGAATGAGACCATCGCCAACATCGCCCGCCTGAACCGCGAGATGATTAAGGCTAAGATGGCTGACTAAAGTAGGTTTAGTCAAGGCTTTAAAGCTGACTAAACTTGATTTAGTCAAGATTGTAAAGCTGACTATCGCGCACGTACATTATTTATAATATAAAGAGTGCTGCAGACGAAAATCTGCGGCACTCTTTGTTTGTTCCTATCCTCGCTAGCTTACTTGAACAATCGCTGCGAGAACTGTGTCAGGTAGATGCACCAGTTGTGCCCATGAGCCCACGGCAACCAGGGCGAGTGCGAAACTTACAATCAGTGTTTTCATAGGAGTTATGGTATTAAAGATGATTTACCTTTCAGAAGAATCAGTAGGCTGACGAGGATTCCTGATACCCCCATTGACAGAGTCGGCCATTCTTGACAACAAGACCCTTGTAGCCTTCATCAACCCGTCGGCCCAACAAATCATAGGCGGCACCTTCCTTGTTGCCCTTGCGTTGTGCGCTGACTGTTGTGATGCCGGTGGCAGAAGAGACATGCTTCAGCAAGAAGTCGTACATCTGTTGCAGATGACTTTCGGATTGTGGAACGGCATGCCCCGTGCTATAGTCTTTCAGCACCTCCGTCGACACGCCTACCGCATTCAACGCCTCCTTCATCAGTTCGGCCTGGGTGGCATAGAGGCCCTTCGGATCTTTGTTCTTGTCAGCGAAGAAGTCGTCTGAGTTATAATAGAATAAGGTAGGGGCCGACTGGCTGCTTTGGATCGTGGTCAACGCACTCTGCTGTGCCCAGGAGGTGCCGACAGTGGCCTTGACGTAAGCATTCATGCGAGTGTATTCGTTCGAAGTGGACAAAGCATGTTCGTAGTCGAACATTCCCGGACCCAGTACCGCACATTGCACATTGCTGTTCTCCTCAGCGAAACGCCCTCGCACAGCATCCTCAAAGTCAACATCCTGTCCGTCGCCAACAGCCAGTGCAGCGGCAGTAGAACCTCGCGAGAATCCCGTCACAGCCACATCGCCATGAAGGCCGAGTGGCTTGCCTACACCACGAACCGTGCGGATAGCCGATTTCACTTTCCGTGCAGCATCAGGGTTCACCTCAATAGCCCCCAGACTCTTGTTGGCGCCACCTGTATATTTGCCCTGCCCCCAGTCGCAATACTTGGGATGATCGCATACTGCCCAGGCAAAGCCTACGGCAGAAGAGCCTTCGACAAAACTATCCTTGAAAGATCCCCAGGTATAAGGAAGATACATGCGCTTGTGCTTGTTGGTGGAAAAACTGCTGCTATAGGAAAATGTAATCAGCACAGGAAGCGGATGCGACGGATTGGCAGGATACACCAAGTCCAGATAGAGCCAGTCACCCGTACTTCCCTTATAGCTGTCTGGGTAGTTATAGACCGTTGGGTCGTCTTGGTAATACGGAATATCCCGCTCGATGCGATAGCCCTCCATGAGGATATACGAGCGTGACGGCGAGCAGGTCATTCCACAGAACTTACCACCCTGCAGGCTGCTGTTGATGGCTATGATGTCCTTGTTCAACTTAGGCGATACCGCTTGCTCGCTATGGGCATAGTCCAGCTCTATCACCTGATAGCCTTGGCTGCGCAGCCACGCTACGTCATCGGCATTGTTATTCTGGCCAATCTTCAGACAGCTAAGGTTTTCCATATAGACTATCGTCATCGGCTTTCCGTCTCCGTCCTTGGCCTGTGTTCCCGTAGCCGCTGAGGTGGTATAGTCGATTGACGTACCGGTTACTGCACTCTGCCACTTGCCCGTGGCTCCCATGGCCATACTCGCCACCAGCCATAATATAAAGGAAAGATACCCTCGCATCAATGAGTCTATTTTAGTGTGCATGACAATCTGCGAATTGATAGACAATGAAATTTCATGCAAAGATACAAACTTTTCCTGAATATATGGTGAATTAGTTGGTCTTGTAGTCGTACTTCAACTCGGCCAGTTGCTCGTTGGCCTTGACAATCTTCGACTTCAGGCCGCTCTTATAGTCGCTGAGACGCTGGGCAATGGCTGCATCGCTCAGGGCGAGCATCTGGACAGCGAGCAGGGCGGCATTGAGGGCTCCGTTGACACCAACGGTGGCTACGGGAATTCCCGGGGGCATCTGGATGATGCTCAGCATGGCGTCGAGACCGTCGAGCATACCCTTGATGGGAACGCCGATAACTGGCAGTGTAGTGTTGGCGGCAATGACGCCGGGCAATGCAGCAGCCATTCCTGCGGCAGCGATGATGACGCGCAAGCCGCGCTGCTGGGCTTGACGAGCAAACTGCTCTACCTCAGCGGGTGTGCGGTGGGCAGAGAAGGCGTTGACTTCGAACGGCACCTGCATATCGTTGAGCAACTGGCAGGCTTTTTCCATAACGGGCAGGTCGCTCGTGCTGCCCATGATAATACTTACAAGAGGAGTCATAGTGAAGTTATTTTCGTTATTTCGTTATTTCGGTATTGCTACAGGAAGAATATGGCGAAGGCGGCACAGAGAAATCCTATCCAAAAGCCACCGACGACTTGTCCTAACGAGTGCTGTCGGAGCAGCATACGACAGGTTCCCAACAGTCCACCGACGAGGAACACGAGACAGAGCCACCATACGGGGTTGAAGCCCAGGAACTCGGCATAGGCGAACAGGGCGCCTCCTATGCCGCCGATGGCTGCGGTATGCTCTGACACCTTCCACCATACGTTGACAATGGCGCAAACCATCTGCACCACCAGTGCCGCCACGACGATAGACCCCATAAAATGTGGCATGTGCAGGCGGTTCATGACGTAGACGCAGGCGAAATAGCAGAGGATGGAGATGACGTAGGGCACCATACGGCGCTCACGGTGTCCCAGTTCAATGAGCGTCCAACCGTGATAGCGGCGATAGAATCGTATCATGGCCGTCGGCAACAGGATGGTGAACAGATAGACGAGTATGAGCACTTGTAGCTTGTAGTACCATGGGAAGATACTGAGATAGCTGAAGAGGAATAGCACCACTAATCCGGCAATGGGTAGCCAGAAGGGTGTGAATAGCACGCTAAGCAGTCGTGCCGCCAAAAAGATGCGTCTCTCTTGTCTTACCTCTTTACTTTTCATCGTCTTACTTTCTCAGTCTTGCCACAGGAATGCCCAACTGTTCACGGTATTTAGCCACTGTGCGGCGAGCAATGGGATAGCCCTTCCCGGCCAGCATCTGGCGAAGGGTCTCGTCGCTTAGAGGGTGCGCCTTGTCCTCTCCGTCAATGAGGTCGCGCAGGGCAACCTTGATTTGCCGGGTGGACAGTTCCTCGCCCTCCGTAGTGGTGTAGCCGTCGTTAAAGAAATAGCGCAGGGGGAATGTTCCCCAGCGGGTCTGTGCATATTTGGAATTAGATACGCGCGACACAGTGCTCAGGTCCAGGCCCGTCCTCTCGGCGATGTCCTTCAGAATCATCGGCCGCAGCGATGCCTCGTCGCCGTCCTCGAAAAAGCGGTGCTGCCATTGGATGATGGCTCGCATAACGATGGTCAGCGTATGGTGGCGCTGGCGGATGGCCTCGATGAAGTTTTGGGCAGCATCCACCTTTTTCTTCGTATAGAGCAGCGCCTCCTTCATCTGGCGGCTCATATTATCCTTGTTATGCTGATACTCTTCCAAAGTCTCGGTGAACGACGGCGAGACATGCAGCTCTGGGATGTCGCCCGTGTTCAGCTGGAAACTGACGGTGCCGTCGTCCAGCGTGTCAATGATGAAGTCGGGGGTAATCTGTTGGATGGAGTGTCCCACCACCTCGCCCATTGAAGTTCCAGGCTTGGGGTTCAGCTTGCGCAACTCGCTGATGAGCGTTTCTGCCTGCAGGTCGGTCAGGCGAAGTGCCTGTTGCAACTGTTTCCAGTGCTTCTTGGTAAATAGCTCGAAGTATTTGTTGAGCACACGCTCCATGAGTTCCTTCAGTCGGGAGGGCTCACGGCGCTTCACCTGCAGCAGCAGGCACTCCTGCAGTGATCGCGCTCCGATGCCGGCAGGGTCGAAGTCCTGCAACATCGTCAGCACCTGCTCAATCTGTTCCTCGTTAACGTCAACACCATGATAGATAGCCAGTTCGTCGGCAATAGCATGCAGCGGTTTACGCAACAGTCCGTCATCGTCCAGCGAACCGATGAGATACTCCATGATGCTCTGCTGCTGTTCCGTCAGGTTAATCATGCCCATCTGCTCCTTCAGCTGGTCGTAGAACGACAGGCTCTGGCCGTAGACCATGGATTCACGTTCTTCCTGGTTAGACATACCGCCCTGATAGACCGGCAAGTCCTCATCGTCACGTCCAAGCGACTGCAAGGCCTCGTCCAAGGCCGACTGACGCTCCTCCTGTTCGTAGGCATCAGCATTCTCCGACTGCTCCGTATATTCCACATTCTCAGAAAACGTGTCGCCTTCGTCCGTCGATGGCTCCAGCGCAGGGTTATCGTCCATCTCAGCCTGAATGCGCTCCACCAACTGCGTCACGGGCAACTCCGTCAGCTGCGACTGTAGCAGTTGCTGCTGGGTGATGCTCTGTGTCAGCCGTTGCTGTTCGGCGAGCCGTTGTTCCTGTATCTGTGACTGTGCCATGTCTTATCTAAAGTATTCTTTCAGTGCTTCTGCTCGTTCTGTCAACTGCCGATTGTCGCCGTTGCCATATTGCTGCCACGTCAGCCGACACGGTTCCAGCAAAGGACTGCTGCAGCGCTCACGGCGGTTCAGGTAGGGGTCGCAATACTGATAGACGTTCAGCACTTCGACAACAAGCGCCACAGGCACTCGCATCAGTTGCGCCAATTCCTGCACCTCGGGCGTTTCCGCCACCATCGTGACAGGCGTCAGTAGGAAGTAGAGGTCGAGAATCAGTACGAGCATAACGGGTGTCAGTCGCTCATCCTCGGCCAGCGGACGGAAGTCGCGCTCGAAAGTTTCCTCCACCTCAACGCCTTCGTAGAAATCACCGCCACTGTTGAAGCCCATCATGTTGCGCAACAGCCCAACGGCACGTGCCAGTCGTTTGGGATTGCGGCTATACTCCTCCCAAATGCGCTCAATGCGCGGTGTCTCCAGACGGGCTATCTGGCTCAACCGTGCATGCAACTGCTCTGGAGCGATGTGTAGCTCCATACTCAACATCACCAACGGTCTGCTGTAGACGGGCTTTACACCCACAGGCTTACGCAGGTAGAGCTGCATCAGCAGCAGCCAGTAATCGTCCTGCCAGTTTTTCAACCTTGAGGTTAAGGTGTGGCGTACATTCTGATTCTTTGCCATAGGTGAATACTTTTTTCTACAAATCCTTTGCAAATATACGAACTTTTTCTTAATTTTGCACATAAATATCAGAAAACTGATGAAAAAATTGTTGTTGACATTAGTGGGAGCCATGTTTTGTATGGTTCTCCGTGCGCAAACGGCGGCTCAGGAGATACGCCAGAACGTGTTGTGCACAGCCAGCAACTATATGGCCTACCCGGGGCCCATCCAGCAGGTGCTGACCCCTGCGCCGCAAGGCATGAAGCCTTTTTACATTTCCCACTATGGCCGTCACGGTTCGCGCTTTCACAGCAGACCCAGCATGTACAACGAACCCTATCTGACGCTGGCACGCGCCGATTCATTAGGCAAGTTATCTGACCTGGGCCGCGAGGTGATGCTGCGACTGGACATCATCCGCAAGGATGCCGAGAACCGCTGGGGCGAACTGACACCGTTGGGTGTCCAACAGCAAAAGGATATTGCCCGCCGCATGATGGAGCGCTTTCCCGAAGTCTTCGAGGGACATACCGACATTGATGCCCGCAGCACGGGAGTAGGACGCTGTATCCTCTCCATGGAATATGCCCTGACGGAGATGCTTCAGCACAACCCCGACCTCAACGTCCACCACAATGCCACCCACCGCGACATGGACTACCTGAACCTGCAGGACAAGAAGCTTATGGCGCTGAAGTTCAACAAACCGGCCAAGGAGTGGTACGACCGCTACGTCAGTCAGACGGCACACCACACTCATCTGATGCGCGAACTGTTCGCCGACACTCTCTATGCCAACAAGCACGTCAATATGGTCGACCTGTCCGTACAGCTTTTCCTGATAGCTGCTATTATGCAGAACACGGAATTGGGACAGCACATCACGCTCTACGATCTCTTCGACTACGACGAGAGTTATCGCATCTGGAAGATTGGAAACGCCCGCTGGTACATCGGATGGGGAGCCGCCGATGTCAACGGCGCCGTCCAGCCATACGCCCAGCGTAACCTGCTGAGGCGACTGATAGAAGATGCCGACAAGGTGTTGTCGCAGCCCAATACCAAGGTAGAGTTGCGCTTCGGCCATGAGACGGTACTGCTGCCGCTCATCTGTCTGCTCGACATCAACGGCTACGGATTTACCACCAACGACCTGGAACAGCTCGAGCCCAACGGATGGATCAACTACCGCATCTTCCCCATGTCCTGCAACCTCCAGCTGGTGTTCTACCGTCGTTCGCCCAAAGACCGTGCCGATGACGTGCTTTTCAAAGTGCTGCTCAATGAGAACGAGGCCACGCTACCACTTCCTACCAATCAAGCACCTTATTACCGATGGAGCGACTTCCGCCGATATTATCTCGACAAACTGGACCGCTACGAGAAAGGAGGACGGCCATGAAGCGAATACTCCTACTCTCGTCCCTATACCTATTTATAATAGTAGCGTCGATGGGTCAGTCCGCCTTCGACTTTATCAGCTATGACCGTAATTTATCGGCCAGCAACTACAGCATCTATCCGGACACCATGATGCACGACATGACGCCACCACCTGCCGGCAAGCGTCCTTTCTATATTTCACACTACGGACGCCACGGCTCTCGCTACCTCAGCAACCGCAAGGGCTTCGACATTCCCTATCAGATGCTCTGCAAGGCCGACTCGATGGACGAGCTGACACCCATTGGCCAACAGGTCTTGCAGGACATGCGCGAAATCATCCACGATGCTGAAGGACGATGGGGCGACCTCACAGGAATCGGCAAAAGACAACAGCGCCATATTGCCGAGCGCATGATGCTCCGCTTCCCGGAAGTCTTTGAGGGTGAAGCATTTGTCGATGCGCGCAGCACCATCGTCACCCGATGTGTGTTATCTATGGGTTCTGCCGTGATGAAGATGAAAGCCCTCAATCCCAAGCTGAACATCACCATGAACAGCTCACAGCGCGACATGTGGTATATGAACCATCAGGACCGTCTGCTCCGCGACAGCATAATGACACACACCGCCCGACAGGCTTTCGACCAGTTCAAGGCCACACGATGCCGTAATCCGCGACTCATGGAGCTGCTCTTCGTCGACACGGCCTACGTCCGGCGGGAAATCAACGAAGCAGACCTGAACTACTATCTGCTGAAGACTGCCCTCATGCAGCAAAACACCCACATGAAGGAACGTTGTGCACGCATGCTAGACCTCTTCACCTTTGAAGATATACACCATTTCTGGCAGGAAGAGAATGCATGGTGGTATATCTGCTATGGTCCGTCGCTGCTCAACGGTGCACAACAGCCCTATACACAGCGCTATCTGCTGCGACAACTGATTCAGGATGCCGACAGCATCATGCGGAACGACATCCATGGGGCATCGCTGCGCTATGGGCACGAAACGGTGGTATTGCCGCTGGTCTGTCTGTTAGGCCTCAACGGCTACGATTACAAAACGGCAGATCTGGAAACACTGGAACAGCAAGGATGGTGGGCTTGTCTGGTATTCCCCATGGCCAGTAACTTGCAGTTTGTCTTCTATCGCAACGGGCCACAGGACGACGACATCATCTTCAAAGTGCTGCTCAACGAAAAAGAGGCTACGCTGCCCCTGAAGAGCGACATAGCCCCTTATTATCATTGGCGCGACTTCCGCAACTATTATCTGGCGAAACTCGACCGTTACGAAGCATTACGACTGGCTGCTAAAAGCCAGCGCATACATCCGCATCTGCTTAACCATAGCCAGAAGCCCGTTGGAGCGGGTTGGTGACAGGTGCTCCTTCAGACCGATGCGGTCAATGAAGTACAGGTCGGCATCCAGGATTTCCTGCGGCGTATGGCCTGACAGCACACGGATAAGCAGCGACACAATACCCTTCACGATCAACGCATCGCTCTCAGCAGTAAAGCGTATTACCCCCCCTTGGGAGGAGTCGGAGGAGGTTTCATAATCTGCATGCAGCCACACACGACTCTGGCAACCGTCTATCAGATTCTGCTCCACCTTATACTTCTCGTCCAGCGGCTCCTGTTCGTTACCCAGGTCTATCAGCATCTGATACTTGTCCATCCAGTCGTCCAGGCCGTCGAACTCCTCAATAATCTCGTCTTGTATTTCGTTGATTGTCATAAGCTCTTTCTTAAAATCTCTCACTTCTATTCTACCCTACCGTTCCTTCCAGCGAAACGCTGAGCAGTTTCTGAGCCTCCACGGCAAACTCCATCGGCAACTTCTGCAACACTTCCTTGGCATAGCCGTTGACAATAAGACCTACAGCCTGCTCGGTGGGAATGCCGCGCTGGTTGCAGTAGAACAGCTGGTCTTCGGAAATCTTGCTCGTGGTGGCCTCATGCTCGAAGATGGCGGTGTCGTTATGGACATCCATATAAGGGAAGGTATGGGCACCACACTCACTTCCCAGCAATAACGAGTCACAACTGGAGTAGTTGCGGGCGTTGTCGGCATTCGACGTGGCACGTACCAGTCCGCGGTAACTGTTCTGCGAATGGCCGGCGGAGATACCCTTAGAGATGATGGTCGACTTGGTGTTCTTGCCCATGTGAATCATCTTCGTACCGGTATCTGCCTCCTGATAGTTGTTGGTGACGGCGACGGAGTAAAACTCTGCCTGAGAGTTGTCACCACGCAGGATGCAGGAGGGATATTTCCAGGTAATGGCCGAGCCGGTCTCCACCTGTGTCCACGACAGTTTGCTGCCTTCTCCGCGCAGGTCTCCACGCTTGGTGACGAGGTTCAGCACGCCACCCTTGCCGTTCTCGTCGCCCGGATACCAGTTCTGTACCGTCGAGTACTTCACCTCGGCACGGTCCATGACGATAATCTCGACAATAGCCGCATGCAGCTGATTCTCGTCGCGCATGGGGGCCGTGCAACCTTCTAGGTAACTGACGTAAGAGTCGTCGTCGGCAACTATCAAAGTGCGCTCAAACTGTCCTGTATTGCGGGCGTTGATGCGGAAGTAGCTGCTGAGCTCCATCGGACAACGCACGCCCTTGGGGATATAGACGAACGAGCCGTCAGAGAACACCGCCGAGTTAAGGGCTGCAAAGAAGTTGTCGCGATAGGGAACGACAGAACCTAAGTACTGACGTACCAGGTCTCCATGTTCCTTGATAGCCTCGCCGATGCTGCAGAAGATAACACCCTTCTCAGCCAACTTCTCCTTGAAGGTGGTCTTCACGCTGACGGAGTCCATGATGGCGTCGACCGCTGTATTTCCACTCAAAGCCAGGCGCTCCTCCAAGGGAATGCCTAACTTGTCGAAGGTCTTCTCCAATTCGGGGTCGATGCCAGCGGGAGAACCGCTGGAGGCAGGCTTCGCCGTGGGGTCGGCATAGTAGCTGATGGCCTGATAGTCGATGGGCGGCACGTGGACATGTCCCCATTTCGGCTCCTGCTGCTCCTTCCAATAGCGGAAAGCCTTCAAGCGGAAGTCCAACATCCAGTCGGGCTCCCCTTTCTTAGCAGAGATGAGCCGAACGACATCCTCGTTCAGCCCCTTCTCGATGATTTCTGTATGCACGTCCGTGGTGAAGCCGAACTCATACTTCTGTTCGGCCACCTGACGGACGTATTCATTGCTTGCATTCTGAGCGGAAGCAAATTGGCTTTCCCCTTCGGGCCGCCGAGCTAAACCTTCTTCACTTTTCACTCTTCACTCTTCACTTTAAAGTTTCTGTTCTACCTCAATCTCGGTGAACGTCTCGATGATGTCACCCACCTCGATGTCGTTGTAGTTTACCAGCGAGATACCACACTCCAGTCCGGTTGCCACCTCCTTGGCGTCATCCTTGTAACGCTTCAGGGCATCGATAGCAGCGGTGTGGATGACGATACCGTCGCGAACCACGCGGGCCTTGTCCTTGGCGTGCACCTTGCCTTCAGTAACGAGACCACCGGCCACAGTACCCACCTTGGAAATCTTGAAGACCTGCTTGACCTCAATCTCACCGGTGACAATCTCCTTCTTCACCTTGTCGAGCATACCCTGCATGGTGGACTTCACCTCTTCGATAGCATCGTAGATGATAGAATAGGTATTGATTTCCACGCCTTCACGCTCAGCCAGACGACGGGCCTCGCCAGAGGGACGTACCTGGAAGCCAACGATGATTGCCTCGGAAGCACTGGCCAGCATGACATCGTTCTCCGAAATCTGACCAACAGCCTTGGAAATGACGTTCACCTGCACCTTCTCGGTAGAGAGTTTGATGAACGAGTCGGAGAGTGCCTCGATAGAACCATCGGTATCACCCTTGACAATGATGTTCAGTTCATGGAACTCACCGAGGGCGATGCGGTGCGACAATTCGTCAAGACCCAGCTTCGTCGTGGTGCGCAACGACTGTTCGCGCTGCAACTGGACGCGCTTGTTGGTGATGTCGCGTGCCTCCTGCTCCGTCTCCATCACGTGGAAGGAGTCGCCGGCAGTAGGAGCACCGTTCAGACCCAGAATGATGGCAGGTTCGGCAGGACCGGCCTTCTCAATGCGCTGGTTACGCTCATTGAACATAGCCTTGATACGACCATAGCTGGTACCAGCCACAACGATATCGCCAATCTTCAGTGTACCATTCGACACGAGCACAGTAGAAACATAGCCGCGACCCTTGTCCAGACTGGACTCAATAATGCTACCCGTAGCCTTGCGGTTGGGGTTGGCCTTCAGGTCAAGCATCTCGGCCTCGAGGAGTACCTTCTCCAATAGCTCATAGACACCCAGTCCCTTCTTGGCAGAGATTTCCTGGCACTGGTACTTACCACCCCACTCCTCGACGAGCAGGTTCATGTTGGCCAAGTCCTCACGTATCTTGTCGGGGTTGGCACCCGGCTTATCAATCTTGTTGATGGCAAACACCATCGGCACGTTGGCAGCCTGGGCATGGGCGATAGCCTCCTTGGTAGTAGGCATCACAGAGTCATCGGCAGCGATGATGATGATGGCAATATCCGTCACCTGTGCACCACGGGCACGCATGGCGGTAAAGGCCTCGTGACCAGGAGTATCCAGGAAGGTAATGCTATGACCGTCCTTCAGTTTCACGTTGTAGGCACCGATGTGCTGAGTAATACCACCGGCCTCACCGGCAATGACATTGGTGTTGCGGATATGGTCGAGCAACGACGTCTTACCATGGTCTACGTGACCCATGACAGTAACAATCGGCGGACGGCTGATCAGGTCGTTCTCGTCATCTTCCTCCTCGGTGATGGCGTTCTGCACCTCGGCAGAAACATATTCAGTGGTGAATCCGAACTCGTCGGCCACGATATTGATGGTCTCCGCATCCAGACGCTGGTTGATAGACACCATGATACCGATGCTCATGCAGGTACCGATAACCTGATTGACACCCACGTTCATCATGGTTGCCAACTCGCTGACCGTCACGAACTCCGTCAGTTTCAGCACCTTAGACTGTGCAGCCTCTGCTGCCATTTCCTCGCTCATACGCTCTGCTACAGCATCACGCTTCTCACGACGATACTTGGCACCTTTCTTATTCTGGTTCTTCGATGTCAGACGAGCCAGCGTCTCCTTTACCTGACGTGCTACAGCCTCATCGTCCACCTCCAGTGGCTTGACGTTGCGGTTCTTCTTGTTCTTCTTGCCGCCCTGCTGCTGTTGCTGGTTCTGCTGCTGTCCGTTGTTCTTCTGTTTTTTGTCGTTCTTGCTGGCCTGCTTGGCAGCTGCCTCGATATCCACACGGTCGGTGCGGATGCGCTCACGCTTCTTGCGCTCGCCGGCAGCCTTCTCCTCGCGCTCCTTGCGGCGCTCCTCCTTCGACTTCTTCTTAGGGCGAGTGCTCTGATTGAGCGTCGAGAGATCAATCTTACCCACCACGTTCAGTTGGGTAGCCGGTTTCATGAAGTCACCAGGTGTCTTTGCCAGCGAAGAAGTTTCATGGCTCTCCCCGGCAACCTCCTCGGGCTCAGGTTCCTCCTCGGGCTCCGAAGGCTGAGTCTGGGGTGCCTCCACAACAACGGGTTTCTCCTCTACAGGCTGTTCTGCGACAGCGGGTTTTTCCTCGTGGCTCTCGGCAGCAGCCACGGGTTCCTCTTCTTCGGCAGGGGCTGGAGCAGCCTTGGGCTTGCCAACCTCGTCGAGGTTGATTTTGCCAACAGCCTTGAACTGAGGCCGCTGCTCCATCATCTCCTCGGTCTTGGTGATAGCCATCTCGGGCTTCTCAACCTTCTCCACCTTCTTCTCTTTCGGCTTCTTGACGAATAGCTTCTCGGCCTGCGTCTTCACGGCTTTGTCCGTGCTGAACTGGTCGACCAAAGCTTCATATTGCTCGTCGGAAATCTTGGTATTGGTCGTGACATCGTCCTTGACCTCGCCAAGTTCGCTCTTTTTCTTTAGGAATTCAACTGCCGTCTGAAGTCCTATGTTCAGCTCTGATAATACTTTATTTAATCTGACTCCCATTCTAAATTCACAATTTGACTATTTACTATTTACAATTTACTCGAACTCGGCCTTGAGCACCTCCAATACGTGGTCGACGGTCTCCTCCTCGAGGTCTGCCTTCTCAATGAGCATCTCGCGGGGAGCGTTCAGCACCTGCTTGGCGGTATCCAGACCGATAGCCTTGATGGAGTCGATAATCCACTGGTCAATCTCGTCGGCAAACTCGTCGAGATAGATATCCTCGTCAGCCTCGTTCTCGCTGACAACACGGAAGACGTCAATGGTGTACTCAGTCAACATGGAAGCCAACTTGATGTTCAGACCGCCCTTACCGATAGCCAGACTAACCTCCTCAGGCTGCAGATAGACCTCGGCCTTGTGCTCCTCGGGGTTTAGCGTGATACTGGTTACCTTAGCAGGACTGAGGGCACGCTGGATGAACAGCTGGGTGTTGCTGGAGTAGTTGATGACATCGATATTCTCGTTGCACATCTCACGGACAATGCCGTGTACACGACTACCCTTGACACCAACGCAGGCTCCTACGGGGTCGATACGGTCGTCATAGCTCTCAACGGCCACCTTGGCACGCTCACCCGGCATACGGGCAATGCGGCGGATGGTGATGAGACCGTCCTGAATCTCAGGAACCTCGGCCTCGAGCAGACGCTCCAGGAACTGAGGACTGGTACGGCTGACGATGATGCGGGGATTGTTGTTCTCGTTCTGCACTTCCTTGACAATGGCACGAACGGTCTCGCCCTTGTGGTAGTTATCGGCAGGAATCTGCTCCTGCTTCGGCAGGTGCAGCTCGTTACCCTCATCGTCGATGAGCAGCACTTCGCGCTTCCACATCTGGTACACCTCAGCGCTGACAATCTGACCGACCTTATCCTTATACTTATTATACAAGGAGTCGTGCTCCAGCTCCAGAATCTTCGAAGCCAGCGTCTGGCGCAGGTTCAGGATGGCACGACGGCCAAACTTCTGGAAGTCCACTTCCTCGGACACCTCTTCACCCACCTCGTAGTCGGGCTCAATCTTCTGTGCCTCGCTCAGGGCAATCTCCTTGTTCTCGTCCTGCACCTCACCATCGGCTACGACGATACGGTTGCGGTGAATCTCAAAGTCGCCTTTGTCAGGGTTGACGATGACGTCGAAGTTCTCGTCAGAACCGAACAGTTTGGCAATGACATTACGGAAGCTCTCCTCCAGCACGCTTACCAGCGTTGTACGGTCAATGTTCTTTGTCTCTTTAAATTCCTGAAAGGTCTCAATCATTGAGGGGCCTTTCGTTGTTTTTGTTGCCATAGTTTCTTTATTTTATTTTTTCATTATTTCGTTATTTCGATATGTCGAGCTCGGCATGTCGACATCAGTTTACTTGAAGTTCAGCACATACTTGCAGGACTTGATGCCGTTGATAGCAAAGGTCTTGTCGACCTCCACCAGCACGGGACGCTTCTTGCCTTCCACATGCTGTTTCTCCTTCGTGGTAACCACAAAGGTATCGTCGTCGCCGACACTCTTCAGGATGCCCAGAACCTTCTGGCCGTCCTGCTGCAGCACCTCCACTTCCTTGCCAATGTGGTTGCGATACTGCTGCACGACTTTAAACGGCTGTCCAATGCCGGCAGAACCCACTTCCAGTTCATAGTCGCCCAACTCCTCGCCCAGCTTCTCCTGAAGGAAACGGCTCAGGTCGGCACAATCTTCTATCCACACGCCGTCGGCGTGGTCAATTTCTATGACGATGCGATCGTCAGCGGTCATTTCGATGTCTACCAGGTAGTAGTCGCCCTTCTCGAGCCACTCTTCTACCGTTGTCTGAATGATGTTCTTGTCTATCATATCATGTTTTCATTAAAACAAGAATGAGAGGCTTCGTAAAGCCCCTCATTCCTCTGAACGGGTGCAAAGGTACGAAAAAACTCCGAACCCTGCAACTTTTTTCCTATTTTTCTTCAGTTTCGGCTTGTAAAGCGTCCTCCAGCTCCTGCTTTTTCTGCTTTCCGAAGGCTGGCGACACATAGTTATAGAGGCTCTTGCACACTTCGGCAGAGAACTGCAGTCCGCTTTCAATAATCGCATCCCAAAGCTCTTCGCTGAGTCCTTGCTGCATGTCTTGGTGGGTAATGCCGTTCTTGAGGAGTCCATACAGGAATCCTGCATTGAAGTTATCTCCGGCGCCAATGGTGCTCACCGTCTCCTGCGGGTTGACGGCATATTGCTTGCTCAGGCCGTTGTCAGCCCTTAGCTCTACGGGATCGGCACCCTGCGTATAGATAAACTTCTTGGTGTAGAACGATATCTGGGAGCGATATACCGAGTCTGCGTCTTTCTTCTTGAACAGTGTATCGAAGTCTTCCGACGAGCCACGGACAATATCTGCCAACTCGAAGTTCTCCAAAAGGTTAGGAGTAAGCTTCATCACCTCGTATTGGTGAGAGGCACGGAAATTAACGTCGTAATACAGGATGGCCCCCTGCTGACGAGCATACTCCAGAAAGCCCTTGACCTGCGGACGGATAACGGGGTTCAACGCATAGTAACTGCCGAAAAGCACCAGGTCGTCAGCCTCCACATGCGGATAGGCAAAGTCCAGTCTGTCGCGCGGATGGTCTTTGTAAAAGATGTATTCGGCATCGTTCTGTTCGTTCAGAAAGGCCAGCGACAGCGGAGACTTGGAGTCGGGATATACATTCACGCAGTCGGTATGGCAACCGTTGTCCTTCAGAAACTTGATGATATAGCGACCTACCCGATCGTTGCCTGTCTCACTAATGAAAGTATTCTCCACGCCACAACGTCCCAAGGAAATCAAGGCATTGAACGTAGAACCGCCTGGTACAGCACTGACGGGCTGGTCATCGCGGAAGATAATGTCAAGCACCGTCTCACCTATTCCTATAACTTTTCGCATAATCGTTCGTATTTTGCTCGCAAAATTACAAAATAATTCTGAATTATCAACTGCCACGCTACACTTTTCTCAGAAAAGAATGGTCAATTATCAATTATTTTATACCTTTGCAGGCGATATGACGAACTATAACACAGCAACACTCGCCAACGGCTTGCGAGTGATACACATGCCTTCTCAGTCGCCCGTGGTTTACCTGGGCATTGGCATCCGTGCCGGTTCACGCCAGGAGAACGCCGGCGAGGAAGGGTTGGCACACTACTGCGAACATACTACTTTCAAGGGCACTCAACGACGTTCATCGCTGCAAATTCTGAACTGTCTGGAGACTGTCGGAGGCGACCTCAATGCCTTTACCAACAAAGAAGATACCGTCTTCTATGCCGCCATTCTGAAAGAGCATTTGTCGCGTGCCGTCGACCTGCTCTTCGACATCGTGTTTCACAGTATCTACCCTGCTGAGGAACTAAGACACGAAGCCGATGTTATCTGCGACGAGATTGAGAGCTACAACGACTCACCCGCAGAACTCATCTACGACGAGTTCGAGAATCTCATCTTCCAGGGTCATCCCTTGGGACATAATATATTAGGTACACGCGAAAGGGTTTTGTCGTTCACTACTGCCGACGCCCAACGCTTTACCCAACGGCACTACTGTCCACAGCATGCTGTGTTTTTCCTCTACGGCGACGTCAATTTTCAACGGTTGGTCAAGATGCTGGAAACGAGAGGTGGTAAACAGGAGGTGAGAGAATCACTACGCGCGGACAGGCCAAATTCCGAAGATTCTCTCCCTTCTGATGTCTCACCTCTCATCTCTCACCCCTCCCCCCTCACCTTCGAGAACCACCATCAGGCACACGTCATGTTAGGCAGCCAGACTTTCGGTTACGAAGACCCTCGCCGCATGTCCCTCTATCTGCTCAACAACCTACTGGGCGGACCAGGCATGAATGCACGGCTGAACCTGTCGCTGCGTGAACGCGAAGGATTGGTATATACTGTTGAGAGTTCGATGGCCAGCTATAGCGATACAGGCTGCTGGTCGGTCTATTTCGGTTGCGACCACCACGACGTCAAGCGCTGCCTGCATCTTGTCAACAAGGAACTGGACCGCTTGATGCAGCACCCGCTGTCCGAGCGACAACTCTCAG
>OCTW013376883.1_pt1 | contig 27987 bp, 15 predicted proteins | sample 1539671 | NCBI WGS metagenome assembly OCTW01 (sample SAMN02144230, study PRJEB22623) | gut metagenome | biome: sheep rumen | host: Ovis aries | place: New Zealand | reverse complement strand
CTTGCATCCTTGCATTCTTGCAAGGTATGCTTCCGTAAGAGGAGAAAGAAGTTCTATTTATTATTATATTATAATATAATAATAAATAGCGTATAGATACATCATTAGGGAAACGCACTGTGCAAGATTGCAAGATTGCAAGAATGCAAGATTTTGTACTTTTCCTCGATTGGAGATAAAAGTTTTCTGAAAGTTTTACATAAATAATTTTGGTTGCACGTGAAAATTTCGTACCTTTGTATTGTGAATGAAAGTCGTAGCGGCGACACCCCACGGACGCAGAGTAAGTACATAGGCAACGAGAATAGTCCTCAAAGGCCACGAGGGTAGTTCTCAACCCGATTGCGAACGGCTTGCCCGTAAAGACCCTGTTTGGCAGGGGATGGAGAATAGTGAGCTGTATTGTGAAATATCTTAACAGCAGAATGAAAAACGGAAAATTAGTCAGCAAAATAATTGCAGATGTGCAGAATATTTTGTACCTTTGCAAAGGAGATTGAAAGTCGTGAAAGTAGTGAAGCAGATGATTACCATACTCGGTCCGACGGCCAGCGGCAAGACACCCTTGGCAGCAGCACTGGCAGCAGCACTACCGCCTGTGGACGGTGGGGTGGGAGCCGAGATCATCTCTGCCGATTCGCGTCAGGTGTATCGCCGCATGGACATCGGCACGGGCAAGGATTTGGAGGACTACGAAGTCAAGCCTCTGCCCTCTGCCCTCACACCTCTGACCGCTCAAAAAATCCCCTACCACCTCATCGACATCTGCGAGCCAGGAACGAAGTACAACCTGTTCCAGTATCAGCAGGACTTCTTCGACGCCTATCAGGACATCTGCAGCCGAGGCGTGACACCCATCCTCTGTGGAGGCACAGGACTGTACATCGAGGCCGTGCTGAAAGGTTACAAGCTGTCGCCCGTCCCCCAGAACCCAGAGCTCAGGGCACGCCTGGAGGAACACTCGCTGGCAGAGCTGACGGCCATGCTGCAGGAACTGAAGGCCAAGACGGGCTCGAACATGCACAATACGACGGATGTGGACTCCTGTCAGCGCGCCATCCGTGCCATTGAGATAGAGACCTACAACCTGGAACACCCCACGCCCAAGCGCGAACTGCCGCCCGTGGACAGCCTGATCATCGGCGTCGACATCGACCGCGAGCACCGTCGCGAGAAGATCACCCGACGGTTGAAGGACCGTCTGCAGAACGGTATGGTGGAGGAGGTGAGAGGACTGCTCGAAGAAGGCATTCCCGTCGAAGACCTGACGTACTACGGACTGGAGTACAAGTTCGTGACGGAGTATGTCACAGGACAGACTACCTACGACGAGATGTTCCAGCGGCTGGAAATAGCCATCCACCAGTTTGCCAAACGCCAGATGACCTGGTTTCGAGGTATGGAGCGCCGAGGGTTCACCATCCACTGGATTGACGCCCTCCGGCCGATGGACGAGAAGGTCGGCGAGATACTACGGCTATTTGCCCCCTAAGTTAGGGGGCGCAGGGGTCTGAACAAGCGCAGGCTCCGAATAATCATCATAGAATGGTCTGATTCGCTTGTTCAGACCCCCATCCCCCTAATTTAGGGGGTGTATGCGATGGAACAAAATAAATGGGGCATCCTGTATTGCCCGAAAGGAAATGCTTCGAAGCAGCGTCAGAAGATACAGGCCGTGCTGGACCAGCGTGGTGTGGAGTACGACTGGGTGCAGAGCGAGTCGACAGACAGCGTGGAACGACTGATGAAGATGCTCATCAGCAACGGCTACAAGACCATCGTCGTGGTCGGTGGCGACTCGGCGCTGAACGATGCCGTGAACTGTCTGATGCAGCAGGACGGCGAGGTGCGCGACAGCATTGCCCTCGGCGTTATCCCCAACGGTCTCATGAACGACTTCGCACGCTATTGGAACTTCAAGGAGGGCAACCTGGAACAGACCATCGACTGGCTCAAGAAACGTCGTGTCCGCAAGGTAGACCTGGGCTGTCTGCACTATCAGGACAAGGAGGGACAGCAGCGACAGCGCTACTTCCTGAACTGCGTCAACATCGGACTCATTGCCGACGTGATGAACCTGCGCCGACAGACACGCTCGCTGCTGGGCTCGCACACACTGTCGTTCATCGTCTCCATCTTCCTCATGATCTTCCACCGCATGGACTACAAGATGCGCATCCGAATCAATACCGACACCGTCGACCGCAAGGTGATGACCATGTGCGTGGGCTCAGGACCAGGTTACGGTCAGACGCCCAATGCGGTACCCTACAGCGGTCTGCTGGACGTCTCGCTGGTCTATCATACCGAGATGCTGCAGTTCTTCGCCGGCGTGTGGCTGCTGTTGACGGGACGCTTCCTGAACCACCGCAGCGTACATCCCTATCGCACCCGTGAGGTATGGATCGACGAGGCCAAGCACGCCCTCGTGGGCGTCGACGGACGACTCATCGGACGACCAGAAGGTTCCTATCACATCACCATCGAGTCGGAGGTTATCAATTTCCTCATTCCAGAGTGACGCAAAACCACCCATAACCCTCTTTTGGAAGGTTGATATTATCTAAAAAATATTAAAAAGGAGCGTTTTTCAAAAAAAATGCCCCTTTTATTTTGTAGTCCCGCCAAAAATTCGTACTTTTGAGGGTCATTAGTACGTCTAAAACTTATTATTACAAATAAAAACCTTTAAAATAGGAACTATGAGTTATTTACGATTTGAAAAAGCTGTGATGACCAACTTGGAGGAGTCGCTGCGTCGTGAATTACTTCGGACAAACCGCTCAGGTGCCTACAGCGCGTCGACGCTCGTCGACTGTAACACGCGTAAGTACCACGGTCTGCTCGTTGTTCCCGTACCAGAGCTCGACGACGAGAACCACGTTCTGCTGTCGTCCTTCGACTGTACGGTGATACAGCACGGCGCTGAGTTCAACCTCGGACTCCACAAGTATCAGGGCAACAATTTCAGCCCGAAGGGTCACAAGTACATCCATGAGTTCAGTTGCGACGTAGTGCCCACCACCATCTACCGTGTGGGTGGCGTGGTGTTGAAGCGAGAGACCATCTTCCAGGCCTATGAGGACCGCATCCTCATCCGCTACACCCTGGAGGACGCCCACTCGGCTACCACGCTGCGCTTCCGTCCATTCCTGGCATTCCGCTCCGTGCGACAGTTTACCCACGAGAACTCCACCGCCAGCCGTGAGTACCACGAGGTGGATAACGGCATCAAGACCTGTATGTATGCCGGCTATCCCGACCTGTACATGCAGTTCAACAAGAAGAACGACTTCGTCTTCCAGCCCGACTGGTATCGTGGCGTGGAGTACCCCAAGGAGCAGGAGCGCGGCTACGCCTCCAACGAGGACCTGTACGTGCCCGGCTACTTCGAACTGAGCATCAAGAAGGGCGAGAGCATCGTCTTTGCCGCTTCGACGAAGGAGATTAAGAGCGCATCGCTGAAGGCACTGTTCCAGAAGGAAATGGACCTGCGGCCTGGTCGCGACAGCTTCTTCCACTGTCTGGTGGCGGCTGCTCATCAGTTCCACAACCGTCAGCCCAACGACGACCGCTACCTGCTGGCAGGCTACCCGTGGTTCAAGGCTCGCGCGCGTGATACATTTATATCTCTGCCGGGCCTGACGCTCAGCATCGGCGAGACCGACTACTTCGAGCTGGTGATGAAGACCGCCGAGAAGGGACTGCGCGAGTTCATGGCCGACAAACCCCTCAGCGTCAAGATCTACGAGATGGAACAGCCCGATGTTCCCCTGTGGGCCGTATGGGCCATCCAGCAGTATGCTAAGGAGGTCGGTCGCGAACAGGGCTACAAGATGTACGGCAAGCTGGTGAAGGACATCATGAAGTACGTCATAGAGGGTGGCAACTCCATCATGCGCCTGGACGACAACGGACTGTTGTATGTCAACGGTCGCGACAGAGCCGTGACGTGGATGAACTCTACTGCCAACGGACGTCCCGTCGTGCCACGCTCAGGATATATCGTTGAGTTCAACGCCCTGTGGTACAACGCATTGAAGTTCTGTGCTTCGTTGGAAGAGGAGTTCGGCGACAAGAAACTGGCCGACAAGCTGGAGAAGCGTGCCGAACTGTGCAAGCAGTCGTTCATTGATACCTTCATGAACGAGTACGGCTATCTGCTGGACTACGTCGACGGCAGTATGATGGACTGGAGCGTACGCCCCAACATGATCTTCCCTGTGGCCTTCGACTACTCGCCGCTGTCACAGGACCAGAAGAAGAGCGTACTCGACATCTGCACACGCGAACTGCTGACACCCAAGGGACTGCGCTCGCTGTCGCCTAAGAGCGGCGGCTACAATCCTATGTATGTCGGACCGCAGACACAGCGCGACTACGCCTACCATCAGGGTACCGCATGGCCGTGGCTCGGAGGCTTCTACATCGAGGCCTGTCTGAAACTCTACAAACGCACCCGCCTGAGCTTCCTCGAGCGACACATGGTGGGCTATGAAGACGAGATGAACTATCATGCTCTGGGAACCATCAGTGAGCTGTTCGACGGCAACCCGCCGTTCCACGGACGCGGTGCGATGGCCTTCGCCATGAACGTCGCAGAAATCCTGCGCTCCCTGAAGCTGATGGAGAAATATACATATCAAAAATAAGGAGGCCGCACTATGAAAGTATTAATGTTTGGATGGGAGTATCCTCCTCACGTATTCGGTGGACTGGCCACCGCTAACTATGGTATCTCGCAGGGTCTGCACGCTCAGGGCGATATGGACATCACCCTCTGTCTGCCTCACCCCTTCGGCGACGAAGACCGATCGGCCTGCAACATTGTGGCTATGAACGCCGTGCCCATTGCCTGGCGCGACGTCTCGGCCGACTATGTTCGCGAGCGGGTGGGCAACATCATGGATCCTGATTTATATTTCCGCTTGCGCGAACACCTGTATGCCGACTTCAACTACATGCACGTCAACGACTTGGGCGCTATGGAGTTTGCTGGAGGCTATCCTGGCAACCTGCACGAGGAAATCAACAACTACTCGATTATCGCCGGCGTCGTGGCCCGTACGCTGGACTATGACATCATCCACGCTCACGACTGGCTGACCTATCCTGCAGGCATCCACGCCAAGCAGGTCAGTGGCAAACCCCTGTGCATCCACGTACATGCTACTGACTTCGACCGCTCGCGCGGCAAGGTGAACCCCACCGTCTATAGCATCGAGAAGAACGGTATGGACAATGCCGACTGCATCATGTGTGTGTCTGAGCTGACACGCCAGACGGTCATCAACCAGTATCACCAGGATCCACGCAAGTGCTTCACGGTTCACAACGCTGTGTATCCCCTGCCCGAGGAGTACGAATCTATTCCTCGTCCTGACCACACAGGCAAGGACAAGGTGGTGACCTTCCTCGGACGTATCACCATGCAGAAGGGTCCTGAGTACTTCGTCGAGGCTGCCAACATGGTCATCCGTCGCACCAAGCACGTTCGCTTCTGTATGGCTGGTTCAGGCGATATGATGGACGCCATGATTCTCTTGGCTGCTGAGCGAGGCATTGCCGACCGCTTCCACTTCCCTGGATTCATGCGCGGCAAGCAGGTGTACGAGTGCCTGAAGGACAGCGACGTCTACGTCATGCCGTCCGTATCAGAGCCCTTCGGCATCTCGCCGTTGGAGGCTATGCAGTGTGGCACGCCGACCATCATCTCGAAGCAGTCGGGCTGTGCAGAGATTCTGACCAACTGTATCAAGGTTGACTACTGGGACATCCATGCTCTGGCAGACGCCATCTACAGCATCTGCGCCAACGAGTCGCTCTTCAAGTACCTCAAGGAGGAAGGCAAGAAAGAGGTCGACCAGATTACGTGGGAGAAAGTCGGTGCCTGGATAGCAACGCTCTACAAGAGAACCCTCGGCTGGGAACAGTAAAATAACCAAATAACCCCATTGCAAAATCAATTGTAAATTGTAAAATTGTAAATTATGAAAACAATTTGTTTATATTTCGAGATACACCAGATTATCCATCTGAAGCGCTATCGTTTCTTCGACATCGGTACTGACCACTACTACTACGATGACTATGAGAACGAGCGTAGTATCAGCTATATTGCCGAGCACAGCTACATGCCGGCACTGAACGCCATCAGCGACATGATTCGCGACAATGGCCAGTATTTCAAGGTCGCCTTCTCGCTGTCTGGTACGGGCATCGAGCAGCTGGAGTTCCACGCTCCCCAGGTGATTGCCAAGCTGCAGGAACTGAACCAGACCGGTTGCGTGGAGTTCCTCGCAGAGCCATACAGCCACGGTCTGTCGTCGCTGGCTAACGAGGAGACCTTCGCCCTCGACGTCAAGAAGCAGGCCAACAAGATTGAGGAGCTCTTCGGCAAGCGTCCTACCGTTGCCCGCAACTCGTCATTGATTTACTCTGACGACATCGGTGCTCAGATTGCCGCTATGGGCTTCAAGGGTATGCTGACTGAGGGTGCCAAGCACGTGCTGGGCTGGAAGTCGCCACACTACGTATACAACTGTAACATGGCTCCCAACCTGAAGCTTTTGCTGCGCGACGTAGAACTCTCTGACGACATCTCGCTGCGCTTCAACAATACCGACTGGTCTGGCTATCCCTTGTTTGCCGACGCTTACATCGACCGCATTGCCCGTCTGCCCGAGGAAGAGCAGATTATCGGCATCTTCATGGAACTCAGTGCCTTAGGTATCGCCCAGCCGCTGTCGAGCAACATCCTCGAGTTCCTGAAGGCTCTGCCCGCATGTGCCAAGGAGAAGGGCATCACCTTCGCTACGCCGACTGAGATCTGCATGAAGACCAAGAGCGTAGGCAACCTCGACGTGCCCGATACTTTGTCGTGGGTGGACGAGGAGCGCGACGTCTCTTGCTGGCTGGGTAACGCCATGCAGCGCGAGGCCTTCAACAAGTTGTACAGTGTGGCCGACCGTCTGCGCATTGCCGACGATCCTCGCATCAATCAGGACTGGGACTACCTGCAGGCTTCGAACAACTTCCGCTTCATGACCACCAAGCCGTCGAACGTCGGACTGGATCGCGGTATCTACAGCAATCCCTTCGACGCCTTCACGAACTATATGAACATCCTTGGCGACTTCATCAACCGCGTCAATGCCCTCTATCCGCAGGAGATTGAGAACGATGAGCTGAACGCACTGCTCACCACCATCCGCAACCAGGATGACGAGATTGAGATGAAGGACTTGGAGATTACTCGTCTGAAGGCTCTTCTGGAGCAGTTGGACCCCACAGCCCTCGAGGAAGAAAAACCGAAGGCTGCTCCCAAGGCCGCTGCTAAGAAGCCTGCCGCTAAGAAGCCTGCTGCTAAGAAGCCTGCTGCCAAGAAGGCTCCTGCCAAGAAGGCTGCTGCTCCTGCCCCCAAGGCTGAGGAAGAGAAGAAGTAATTGAATTTACGTCTGGTTTAATAAAAAAGAGTCGCAAGCGAAATGCCTGCGACTTTTTTTTGTGTTTCTCCTTTTCTTACAGCTTGGCTTTAGCCGTCAGGGCGTTGACACCTAATTCCTGACTGCGTGGCGACGGAGCAGCATTGCCGACGGTGAAGGTGTATTCTCCACGCGTCAGACGGCTCTCGCCATCGTTGCCGACGGTCATCAGCTGCTGGGGGGCAATGTCGAAGACAACCTCACGCGAAGCACCTGGTGCCAGCGACAGACGCTGGAAGGCAGCGAGCTGCTGGAGTGGGGCCGTAGTACCTGCACCAGGAGCAGAGACGTATGCCTGAACAACCTCGGTAATCTCGCGGTTGGTGGGATTGCTGATAGTCAGCGTGAGGTGGGCACCCTGTTTCTTGTCGGCCTTGACCTGCAGGTTCTGGTATTGCAGACGACCGTAGTGCAGACCATAGCCGAAGGGATAGAAGATGTTGTCAGTCATGTACTTATAGGTACGGTGCTGCATGGAGTAGTCTTCGAAGTCGGGCAGCTTGTCACCGTCGGCAGGGAAGGTGACGGGCAGACTGCCAGAGAAATTGGCATCGCCGAAGAGCAGGTCGGCCAGTGCATAGCCACCCTCCTGTCCTGCATACCAGGCCAGCACAACGGCATCGGCCAGCTGAGCCACCTCGCGGACGTCCATGGGACTGCCACCCGTCAGGACGACGATGACACCACTCTTCTTCTTGGCACAGATCTGGCGCAGGAAGTCCATCTGGCTCTTAGGAATACGCAGGTCCTTGCGGTCGCCACACTCAGAGTCGATGGCTTCGCCCTCTTCACCCTCCAGGTTGCCGTTGTTACCCATGATGATGATGGTCTTCTCGGCCGTCGTGGCGTCGCCCACTGCCCAGTTGACTTTGTTCAGCGCAGGGGCGTTCTCCAAAACACCAGGACGGAAGTTGACGGCAGTACCGCTGCTCACCTTGCCGACGATACCCTGCAGATAGGTGCAGTAGCGGTCGGACAGTCCGAAGTAGTTGCCCATGAGCCAGAAAGCGTCAGCGGCACCTGCACCCGTGACGTACAGCGTGTGGATGTTCTTGTCGATAGGCAGCACGCCGTTGTTCTTGAGCAGTACCATACTCTCGGTTGCTGCCTGACGAGCCAGGTCGATATGTGCCTGCGAACCGATTTCCTTTTCGCTGACGTTGTTGTAGGGACAGGCAGGGTCTGGATGCATGATGCCCAGCTTGAGGCGAGTCATCATGACGGGCAGCAGTGCATGGTCGATGTCTGCTTCAGTCAGAAGGCCCTGCTTCAGGGCGTCCTCTAAGGCCTTGAATGTTGTGCCGCACTCGATGTTCAGACCAGCCTTGATGGCAATAGCACAGGCTTCAGCAGGTGTCTTGACGATTTGGTGACCCTTCCAGATGTCCTTCACGGCTCCGCAGTCGGAGACGATGTGTCCCTTGAAGCCCCACTTGTTGCGTACGACGTCTGTCAGCAGGAACTTGCTGCCTGACGCTGCATCTTTGTACACGCGGTTGTAGGAGCTCATGACGGCTTCCACCTTGGCATCCTGTATCAGCATGCGGAAGGCAGGCAGATACGTCTCCCACAGGTCGCGCTTCGTGGGTTCGACGTTGGCGCTATGACGAGTTGACTCAGGACCGCTGTGAACTGCCAAGTGCTTGGCACAGGCGGCCACCTTCAGATAAACGGGGTCGTCGCCTTGCATACCCTTGACGAAGGCAGAACCCATCGTGCCTGTCAGCAACGGGTCTTCGCCCCAGGTCTCGAGACAGCGTCCCCAGCGTGGGTCGCGCAGGATGTTGATGTTCGGACTCCAGAAGGTGAGTCCCGTATAGCGGGCATAGTTGCCATTACGACGTGCGATGGCATATTTGGCACGAGCCTCCATAGCGATGGCGTCTCCTATCTGGCTAATCAGTTCAGGATGGAAGGTTGCAGCCAGTCCGATGGGTTGTGGAAAGACGGTGGCGCGTCCGTTGCGCCCCACGCCGTGCAGGCCCTCGTTCCACCAATCGTAAGGCTCAATGCCTAAACGCTTGATACCTGGTGTCTCGTTCATCATTTGTGAGAATTTTTCTTTCAGCGTCATCTGTGCGATGAGCGCCTTGGCCTCCTGCTCCATGCGCTGGAGGGCTTCTTGGGCATTCGCTGTCAGCAGACAGCCCATGACGGTAAGTGACATGAATAATCGTTTCATAATGTGTGAATGTTTAGATTTTGAATGCAAAAGTAGTATTTTTCGCCATGAAAAAGGTTAGAAAACTGATTTTTTAGGGTTTCCTTGCTGTTTTTTTACTAAAAAATTGTACCTTTGCGTGCTGAAATGAACTAAAACAATGAAAATCACTCGTCTGTTACTACTGCTCGTGCTGTCTCTGGCAGCCTTTGTGACGAGGGCGCAGGAGGCTGGCGACTTTATTTTCTCACATCTGGATCAGAGCAACGGTATGCATAGCCTGCGTATCTACTCTATCCAGCAAGCTCCTGACGGTGCTGTATGGTGGTCGACCAAGAACGGCGTAGAGCGCTATAATGGTGTCGGCATCAGGCATTACTTGCTGGGCGACCCGAATATATACAGTGACCATGCAGGAAAGATCATTAAACTGTGTCCCTATGCGGAGCGGGAAGGACAGCAGAACGAGCGTTTGGGACAGGTGGCCTTTGAGAACAACGGACGCATCTTCCGCTATGACGTCATCCAAGACCGTTTTCTGCTGATAGCTGATGTGGCGAAATTGCTGAAGTCGGTGGTGAACGTGAACGACATCTTGGTGACTGAGCAGGGCATCTGGATTGGCACCAATGACGGTGTCTTTTTCCTGCACAACCAGACGCTGACGCCCGTCAAGACGGGTGTGCACGCCAACTACTTCATCCGGACAGAACACTCGGTGCTGGTATGTACCCGTCAAGGTGTGCTGGAATATGCGAACCGTCAGTCCCTGCCCAAGGCTGGCGAACCGATGCGGCAGTTGGTCAATTATGATGTGGAGAGTGGTTACTATGATCCTATATATAATAAGGTGTGGTTAGGCGGTTACTCCAGTGGTGTGCGCATCCTGTCCTTAACTCCCCAGGGAAAGATGGCGTCTTGCGAACTGATTGAGTCGGACATTGACATCCTGCACAACCCCATTCGTGCTATCTGTCCCTACAGCGACAAGACCATGCTGGTAGGTATTGACGGCTTGGGCGTCTATGCTGTCAACCGTCAGCAGAATGAAGCAGGAAAGTTTGTTGGTCGCCCTCTCTTCGATGCGAACGAAGGCCCGCAAGGCATGCTGCACGGCAACGGCATTTATGCGATGCTGCGCGACATGTGGGGCAACATCTTCGTGGGCTCTTATTCAGGGGGTATCGACATAGCCCGTCCCGTTGGAACGACCATCGCCATCTTCCAGCACATGCCAGGTAACCAGCAGTCTATTCTGAACGACCATGTGAATTGTGTGGCGCAGATGGGTCATCATACCTTGGTGATGGGAACGGACAACGGGGTTAGTATGTACAATCTGCAGACAAAGACCTGGACACATACCTGTCGAGGATGTGTGGTGCTGGGACTCACACTGACCCCACAAGGTACCCTGCTGGCGGCTACCTATGGAAAGGGAGTGATGGAGATTAGCGCTGACGGGAAGGCCGTTTCGCGCTATTCGAAAGCCAATGGTGTGCTGGACGACGACCACGTCTACAAACTCTTCTTTGATCGTGACGGCAACCTGTGGATGGGCTGTCTGGACGGCAGTCTGGTGAAGAAAAACGATGCCGGCTGTCACTATTATCCCATCCATTATGTCAAGGATATCCTCCAGCTGCCTGACGGTCAGATAGCCGTTGCTACCACCTACGGCATTCATGTCATCAATCCTGCCAGCGGCAAGAGCAGTCTGCTGGACTATCGTCCTGCCGGCGTAAAGGACGTCAACCTGTATGTGCACGCCCTCTATCTGAACAGCAATGGCAAGTTGTGGATAGGTACAGATGGCGGCGGGTTGTACATCTATAACCTCAAGAACCGCACCAGTCGTCAGCTGACAACGGCTAACGGACTGACGTCAAACTGTGTCAACAGTATCGCAAAAGATGCCTTTGGGCGTATGTTGCTGGCAACTGATCGTGGACTGGGATTTACGACACTGCAGGATACAACACGCATCATCGGTGTGAACTACTGCTATGGCGTAGACCGTGAGTTTGCCAGTCGGGCAGTGGTCAATCTTAGCAATGGATACATGCTGTTCGGCTCAACGACAGGTGCCTTGCTGATCAATCCGAATCATGTGCAGGAAATCAACTATACTGCCCGTCTGAATCTGGTAGGTCTTCATTATGATGACGACAACAACGACGACAAACTGCGCGAGAAAACCTTTCAGATGCTGGCCGACCGCGAGTTGTATCTGAGCTACGGCCACAGAACCTTTGAACTGTTCTTCGAAAGTATCAACCTGCGTAACCAGTCTGATATTGTCTATCAGTACAAGGTTGGCAAGGGGGAGTGGAGTAATCCTACCGACCAGCAGCACATTCGTTTCACCACGATGGAGCCTGGAGTTCATCAGCTGGCGCTTCGCTGTGTCAGTCGTACTTGTGGCGCCGTGCTCGACGAAGTGCAGCTGACTATTCATATCCGCCATCCGTGGTGGAACTCGTGGTGGATGTGGCTGATATACATCTGTCTGGTGGCATTGGCGTTCTATGGCGCTTGGCGAATGTATCAGCTGCATACCAAGTATATGCGTTTGGTGCTGAACAATCCTGGAATCACGGCAAAACCAGATGTTGTCAGGAATGTGGACGCTCCCAATCCTGCAGAGGAACCTCACGACGAAGAGGGTAGTGCTTTTATTGAGAAGGTGACACAGTTGGTGGTGGATAACCTTTCCGACACCGATTTCACCATCGACCGCTTATGCCGCGAGATGGCTATGAGCCGTACCCTGTTCTATGTGAAGTTGAAGTCGTATACGGGCAAATCGCCGCAGGACTTCATTCGCATCATTCGACTGGAACGTGCTGCTGCGTTGTTGCGCAAGGGCAGACAGGTTACCGATGCCGCTGCTTTGGCAGGTTTCGATAATCCCAAATACTTCAGCACTGTCTTCAAGAAATATTTCGGTGTGTCACCCTCCAAGTATTGACCGCAAGGTATGAATTCTATCCTAAAAGGTTTCAAAGCTATCATCTTTTTAGTTTTGAAACCTTTTCTGTACGCTCTCAAACCTCTTATAGAGCGCTACTCCTTACTTTTGCACCCAAAATCCATTAGCACTATTAAAACAATGAAAACAACAACACGATTTTCCTTCAACAGCATGCTGTTTGGCATGTTTTTCCTGTTGACGATGCCCTGCTGCTCGGCTGACGCTGCAGAGACTACTTCAAACAAGACGAATGAAACCACAGACTACGGACAGGCGGTCACTGCCAAGCAGTGGAACAAAGACGTCGTGGGCTGGAATCTGGGCAATCAGTTGGAGTGCTCGGCACCCGGTCAGGACGGTGAATCCATGCTGATTGGCTTGGCCGACAACAGCATGAAGGCTGAGACGGCTTGGGGCAATCCTGTCGTTACGAAGAAGACCATCAAGGCCGTCAAGGATGCAGGCTTCAACGCCATTCGCATCCCCATCCGCTGGCAGTGTCACATCACCAATCCTGCGGCGATGAGCATCGACAAGGCTTGGCTCAACCGCGTGAAGGAAATTGTCGGCTGGTGCTTGGACAACGACTTGAAAGTCATTATCAATACGCATCACGACAAATGGCTAGAGGGTCGTCCTACTTATCAGTATAAAGATGAGAACAACCAGAAGTTAGCCCTGTTGTGGCTCAACATCGCCAGTGAGTTTGCCAACTACGACTACCGTGTGGCCTTTGCAGGCACCAACGAGGTACATATCAAGGATAACTGGGGCAAGCCTGAGGCCGAGAACCTGGCCGTACAGAACAGCTACAACCAGACCTTTATCGACGTGGTACGCGCTACGGGTGGCAACAACGAGAAACGCCACCTGATAGTACAGACCTATGTCTGCAACCCTGACTTCGGACTTTGGAACGGCGATTTCATCATCCCCAAGGATATGGAGGGCAACGGCAACGACTATATGAGTGTTGAATTCCACTATTATACACCGTGGGACTATGCAGGCGAGTGCAAGTACAACTATTGGGGACAGCCCTCTAAGGACAAGGGACTGGAGGTGTCGCCCAGCAACGAGAAAACCATGAGCGACTTCTTCGATAACGTGGTGCGCAACTGGGCAGACAAAGGCTTGGGGGTTGTTGTGGGCGAGTGGGGTGTCACTGATCGTCAGAAAGCCGGTCAGACGGATGCCATTCACGAGAATATGACCTACTACTGCCGCTTTCTGGTCAGCGAGACTCGCAAGCGCGGCTTCTCGACCTTTATCTGGGACAACAACAACTTTGGGAGTGGTGCTGAGCATTTCGGCATTTTCGACCGCAAGGCCAGTATGAAGGTGAAAGCTCCCTGGATTCTGCAGGGAATTATGGAAGGAAAGAAATAACGATAAAAACAATACGACAATGAAAAAGACATTCATTTCCCTGGCTATGATAGCCATGATGGCGCTGAGCTATACTGCCTGCACCACAAAGAGTGAGACAAACGATGTGAATAACTTCCGCATCCAGCGCGGTACCAACGTCAGTCATTGGCTGTCGCAGTCGGAAGAGCGCGGCGAGGCCCGTCGCCAGCACATTCAGGAGGACGACTTCGAGCGGCTGGATTCGCTGGGTTTCGACTTCGTCCGTCTGCCGATTGACGAGCAGCAGTTCTGGGATGAGCAGGGTAACAAGCTGCCTGAGGCTTGGACGCTGTTGGACAATGCCATCCGTTGGGCAGAGAAACATCACCTGCGCACCATCGTCGACCTGCACATCATCCGCTCGCACTATTTCAATGCCTCGTTGGAGGGCAAGGGTGATGAGAATACCCTGTTCACCTCGGAGAAGGCTCAGCAGGACCTCGTCAACATGTGGTACCAGCTGTCGGATGTGCTGAAAGGCTACAGCAACGACTCCGTAGCCTATGAGTTCATGAACGAGCCCGTAGCTGAAGACCACGAGCAGTGGAACCAGCTCATCGTCAAGGTTCACAAAGCTCTGCGTGAACGTGAGCCGCAGCGTACGCTGGTCATAGGAAGCAATCTTTGGCAGGGCTATGAGACCATGAAGTATCTGAAGGTGCCCGAGAACGACAAGAACATCATCCTCTCATTCCACTACTATAACCCCATGATTCTGACCCACTACGGTGCTTGGTGGACACCCATCGGCAAGTACAAGGGCAAGGTAAACTACCCTGGTGTTCTGGTTTCGAAGGAAGACTATGAGGCAGCTTCTGATTCAGTGAAGGTACTGCTGGACGAGAACCACTATACGACACAGGTGTGGGATATCAATAAGATTCGCGAAGACTTCAAGGACGCCATTGCCGCTGCCAAGAAATACAACCTGCAGTTGTTCTGCGGCGAGTGGGGTGTCTACGAGCCCGTCGACCGTGAGCTGGCCTACAAGTGGACACGCGACATGTTGACTGTATTCAAGGAAAACAATATTGCCTGGACTACTTGGTGCTACGATGCCGACTTCGGTTTCTGGGACCAGCAGAAGCATTGCTTCAAGGACAAGGGCTTGGTAGACCTGCTGACTGAGAAATGACAATTGATAATTGACAATTGATAATTGATAGTTGCTCATGATGAAGACATACGGACATTTTGATGACGCGCAACGCGAATACGTCATTACAGACCCTGCTACCCCGTTTCCGTGGATTAACTATTTAGGCAACGAAGACTTCTTCGGTCTGATCAGCAATACTGGTGGAGGCTATGATTTCTACAAGGATGCCAAGTTCCGCCGCATCACCCGCTATCGCTACAACAGTGTACCGATGGACTCGGTAGGACGCTACTTCTATATCCGTGAGGAGTTTCCTGCTGTTCATGATCAGGAGCCCAAAGCGCTCGTGTGGAGTCCAGGATGGAAACCCTGCAAGACTCCGCTTGATGCCTACGAGTGCCGTCACGGCATGAACTACACTCGCATCACGGGTCGTAAGAACGGCATTGAGGCTTCTGTGCTTTACTTCGTTCCGTTAAAGACCTGGGCAGAAGTGCAGAAGGTCACGCTGACCAATACCACTCATGAGGTGCGTCGCCTGAAACTGTTCAGCTACACTGAATGGTGTTTGTGGAACGCAGCCACTGACGGCGAGAACTTCCAGCGCAACCTCTCTACGGGCGAAGTAGAAATAGAGCGCACCATGCTTGAAGGTTCAGCTGTCAAGTCCACGACCATCTACCACAAGACCGAGTACAAGGAGCGCCGAAACCACTACGCCTATTATGCCTTGGCCAATGCCGAAGCCCAAGGCTTCGACACCGACCGCGAGACGTTTGTCGGCTTGTATAATGACCTCAACGAACCACAGTGCGTCATGGCTGGTAAACCCGCAATGAGTGTTGCTCATGGTTGGAGCCCCATCGCCTCGCACTATGTGGAAGTAGAATTGCAGCCCGGCGAGCATAAGGACTTCATCTTCGTCCTCGGCTATGCAGAGAACGAACAGGAGCAGAAGTTTGCAACGGGAGAGGAGGTTATTACCTCCCTCGGTGCCCTCGACCATACTATTATTAATAAGGAGAAGGCTCACGCAGTCATCCGTCGCTTTGCTACCGTGGAGACTGTCGATGCAGCCTTCGACGAGCTGCGTGCCTGGTGGGACGATGTGCTGTCTCGCTACTCCGTCCAGAGCAGCGATGAGCGTTTGAACCGCATGGTCAACATCTGGAACCAATATCAGTGCATGATTACCTTCTGCTTCTCGCGTTCTGCCTCGTTCTTCGAGAGTGGGGTAGGCCGTGGCATGGGTTTCCGCGATAGCAACCAAGACCTCGTTGGCTTTGTACACCAAGTGCCCAGTCGTGCCCGCCAGCGTATTATCGATATTGCCTCGACGCAGTTTCCCGACGGTGGCTGCTACCACCAGTACCAGCCCTTGACCAAACGTGGCAACAATGACATCGGTGGCGGTTTTAACGATGACCCCTGCTGGCTCATCTTCGGTACGGTGGCTTATATCAAGGAGACGGGCGACTTCTCCATCCTTGACGAATCCGTACCCTTCGACAATCAGCCGGGTTCTGAGGTGTCGCTCTTTGAGCACCTGCGTGTGTCGTTTAACCACGTCGTTGAGAACCTCGGTCCTCACGGACTGCCCCTCATCGGTCGTGCCGACTGGAACGACTGCCTGAACCTGAACTGCTTCTCGAATGATCCCAATGAGTCGTTCCAGACTACGGAAAACACCAGCGTGGGCAGCAAGGCCGAGTCGGTGATGATAGCCGGTCTGTTCGTATTCACGGGTAAGCAGTATGTAGAGCTTTGCGACAGAATCGCAAAGCACGGTGAGGGCCAGCGCGCCCAGCAGTGCATCGACCAGATGGTGGAGGCTGTCAAGCAGTATGGTTGGGACGGTGAGTGGTATCTGCGCGCCTACGACTACTACGGCAACAAGATTGGATCGAAGGAGAACGAGGAGAGCAAGATATTCATCGAGTCTCAGGGTTTCTGCACGATGGCAGGCATCGGTCAGGAGGGTGGTATGGTAGAGAAGGCACTCGACAGTTGCAAACAGTATCTGGACAGCGAGCACGGCATGGTGCTCAACTATCCAGCCTTCACGCGCTACCACATCGAAATGGGTGAGATTTCCACCTATCCGGCAGGTTACAAGGAGAATGGCGGTATCTTCTGCCACAACAACCCCTGGGTCATCATCGGCGAGACCGTGGCCCGTCGCGGCAACGATGCCTGGCAGCACTATACCAAGATTGCTCCCGCATGGATTGAAGACCAGACGCTGCACAAGGTGGAGCCGTATGTCTATTGTCAGATGGTAGCAGGAAAAGAGGCTGCCCGTCCCGGCGAGGGTAAGAACTCATGGCTGACGGGTACTGCTGCCTGGAACTGGCTTACCATTACGCAGTATATCTTAGGTGTCAAGCCCACCTTCGACGGACTGGAGATAGACCCCTGTATTCCCTCGACACTCAAGGAGTTTACCGTTCATCGCCAGCTGCGCGATGCCTCGTTCGAGATTACTGTGAAGAATCCTGACGGTAAGGAGAGTGGGGTGAAACGTGTGACACTCGATGGCAAAACCATCGAGAACAATATCATCACTGCTACCCCAGGTAAGCATATTGTTGAAGTGATTATGTAAAAGAAGTATGGCAACACTAAAAGAAAAGATAGGCTACGCGCTGGGCGATGCCGCTGCAGGAGGTATTACGTGGAAGGTGATGTCCATCGCCTTTCCTCTGTTCTTCACCAATGTCTTTGGTCTGACCATTGCCGACACGGCTACGCTGATGCTCATAGCCCGCATGTTCGACGTGGTGACCGACCCGCTGATGGGTTCACTGGCCGACCGCACCCAGAGCCGCTGGGGAACCTATCGTCCTTGGCTGCTGTTTGGTGCCGTGCCCTTGGGCGTTAACTTTGCCCTGCTGCTATACACGCCCGAACTCGGTCCTGTGGGTAAGCGCATCTGGGCCTATACGCTCTATCTGCTGATGATGGTCGTGTACACCGCCGTCAACGTACCCTATGGTTCGCTGTTGGGCGTGATGACCGATGACGACGATGAGAAAAACCAGTTCTCGTCGTTCCGCATGGTTGGAGCATACGCCATGGGATTCGTCACGCTGCTCAGTTTTCCGTACCTGCAGAAACTCGTCGGGGGCAGCGAACAGCACCAGTATGCCGTGTTGGGTGCCTTCTTCGGACTCGTCGCTACGTTAGGAACGCTGGCCTGCGGTCTGCTGACCAAGGAGCGTCTGAAGCCCGTCCGTGCCGAGAAGTTCTCGCTGAAGCCCTTTGCCGACCTGTTCCGCAACAAGCCCTGGGTGTACTTGACACTCATCGGTATCTGCATGAACTTCTTCAACGGTTTCCGCTATGCTGTGGCGGGCTATATGTTTGAATACTGTCTGCATGGCGACGTGACCGTCAGCGGACTCATCATCAACTATACCGTCTTCATGACCTTCGGCGAACTGACGTGCATGGTGTTCGGCGGCGTGTCGCCGTGGTTTACCCGCAAGATAGGTTCAAAGCGCCAGGCATTCATGTGGGCTGCTGTGATTTGTGTCGTAACCAGCATCCTGTTCTACTTCGTTCCGATGGATGCTGCCTATATCTGGATATTGGTGGGCATCGTCATCCTGACGAGCATCGGCATCGGACTGTATTCACCTCTACTGTGGTCGATGTATGCCGATGTGGCCGACTACGCCACGGAGAAGAACGGCACGTCGTCGACGGGTGTCATCTTCTCCTCGGGCACGATGTCGCAGAAGTTCGGCACGGCCATCAGCGGTTCGCTAGTCGCCCTGTTCTTAGGCATGGCAGGATTCATCTCGGGCACAGACCCTGTGACAGACCAGACGGTCATCACCATCACCGACGAGGCGGCTGTCCGTGAGATGATCTGGTCGTTGTTCTCACTATTCCCTGCAGTCATTGCCGTTATCATGGTAGCATTGCTGTACTGTTATCCCATTAAGAAGTAACATGATTGTTATTTAGGAAACAAAATTGACAGTCGGTATGGGTTTGAAAACTAACAAAAACGGGTTTGAATTCTGTTATTTTCAGCAATCAAACCTTTTATGCACACTATCGAACCCTGTATATAGACAAATGTCTGTACTTTTGCAACCGGAAAAAATTTACTAACATCTTTATAATTTAAAACACATGAATAAGAAAACATTGCTTCTTGGCCTGCTACTGGCAGGCATGATGTGGACTCCGACAGTCGCCAATGCTGCGCAGTCGAACCACATGGAAAAAGCTATGGCAGGTCCTGACGACCATGAAATCACGGGTACGGTAGAAGATGCCGACGGCCCGCTGATTGGTGCTACCGTCAAGGTGGTGGGTGCTGCCAAGGGTACTGTGACCGACATGGACGGTAAATTTGTCCTGAGGTGTAAGGCTGGCGAGATGCTGGAAATCAGTTATGTGGGTTATGATCCCGTACAGATGAAGGCTCGCCAGGGAATGAAAGTTGTGATGTCTGAAGACAAGACCCAGCTCAGCGAAGTGGTTGTTACTGCTTTAGGTGTGAAGCGTGAGCGCAAAGCTCTGGGTTACGCACTTTCCGAAGTAAGAGGTGACGAACTGACGAAAGCCAAGGAAACCAACGTCATCAACTCGCTGTCTGGTAAGGTAGCAGGTCTGGTCGTGCAGAACACCGCTGGCGGTGCTTCTGGTTCCACACGTGTACTTCTTCGTGGTAATACAGAGATGACGGGTAACAACCAGCCGCTGTATGTGGTTGATGGCGTACCCTTGGACAATACCAACTTTGCAAGTGCAGGTGTTGAGGGAGGTTACGACCTCGGTGACGGTATCTCAGCCATCAATCCTGATGATATTGAGAACATGACCGTGCTGAAAGGTCCAGCTGCTTCAGCTCTGTATGGTAGCCGTGCCTCCCATGGTGTCATTCTGATTACCACCAAGAAGGCAGATAAGGATAAGGTGAGCATTGAGTATAACGGTTCGCTGACCATCGACAAATTGTTGGCAAAGTGGAACGATATCCAGGAAGTCTATGGCATGGGCTTCAGTGGAGCTTACAGCCCTACAGCCACATCGGGTACGAATAGCAGCTGGGGTGCCAAGGCCGACGACCTGATGGTAGAATACTTCGATGGTGCCAAGCGCCCGTTCAAGATGTATCCTAAGAACACAGCAGATTTCTTCCGCACGGGTGTTACCGCTCAGAATACCGCTATCCTCTCGGTTAACTCTGGTAAGACAGGTGTTCGTTTCAGTTTCACTGATATGCGTAATAAGGACATTCTGCCCAAGACCCACATGTTCCGTGACAACTTTAATCTGCGTGTAAACACTTCGGCAGGTAAGTTTGATTTTGACTTCACGGCCAACTATACTCATGAGAATGTGACTAACCGTCCAGCTTTGGGTGACTCGCAGAGCAACGTTGGTAAGAACTTGATGACCCTGGCTGGTACCTACAATCAGGAGTGGCTGTCCAACTACCAGACAGCCGATGGTGAGTATGCCAACTGGAATGGTAACGACCAGTATAACAAGAACCCCTATTGGGATCTTTATAAGAATGGTAATAAATCTAGGAAAGACGTGCTTCGCTTCACTGCAAAGGCTATTTATAATATCACCGACCACCTGAAGCTGCAGGGAACTATCGGTACTGATATGAACTTCATGGACTTTGAAGACTACATTGCCCGTACCACTCCTGGTAAGCTGGCCGGTCAGTTCCAGTCTCAGAAGTATAAGAACAAGACTTTGAATGCCGAGTTGCTGGCTTTGTATAACAACCAGTTCGGCGACTTTGACGTTAATGCTACGTTAGGTGGCAACATCTTCAAGGTTAACAACAAGACGGATATCTTCACGGGTATGGAGCAGCAGATGAAGGATGTTATTGCCATCATGAACTATGCTCAGCAGAGTGTTCAGCAGAACAGCTATAACAAGCAGATTAACTCTATCTACGGTTCTGCCAGTGTAGGTTACAAGCATACCTACTTCCTTGAGGGAACGCTGCGTGGTGATAAGTCGTCTACGCTGCCTGCCGGTAACAATGTCTATGTCTATCCCTCAGCTTCTGCCAGTATTGTGTTCTCTGAGTTCCTGAAGAACAAGAGCATCATCAACTATGGTAAGATTCGTGCATCAGTAGCTCAGGTAGGTAGTGATACCGATCCTTATCAGTTAGCACTAAACTACTCTACAGCCAAGTACTCTTACGGTGGCTTTGTCATTGGTATGATCAATAATAATACCCAGCCAAACAAGGACTTGAAGCCAACCCGCACCAACTCTTTTGAGATTGGTTTGGAGATGAAGTTCTTCCGTAACCGTTTAGGTTTGGATGTTACTTACTACAACCAGAATTCCAAGGACCAGATTATTGCGCTGGCCACATCTTCAACCTCTGGTTACAACTATAGCCTCGTCAATGCCGGTGAGATTCAGAACAGGGGTATTGAAATTGCCTTGAACGGTCGTGTCCTTGACTATAAGGGCTTTGCCTGGGATGCTGGCGTGAACTTCTCGAAGAATAGCAACAAGGTTAAGTCGCTCGTAGAAGGTATGAACTATCGTCAGTTGGAAAGAGCCACATGGTGCGGTGTATCTGTAGGTGCCGAGGTAGGAGAGAACTTTGGTTCTATCAAGGGTAAGGACTTCAAGCGTACCGAGGACGGTCAGGTGATTATCAATGGTACAACCGGTATGCCCGAGATTGACGATACGGAGCGTACACTGGGCAATGCCTCTTGGGACTGGACAGGCGGTTTCTATTCTACCTTTACTTATAAGAACTTCAAGCTTTCTGCCGGTTTCGATGTCAAGGTCGGTGCTGATCTCTACTCTATGTCCATGCGTTCTGCCTATGCTACGGGTAAGGCTTCTGAGACCTTGGCCGGACGTGAAGAGTGGTACCGTTCCGAGGAGAACCGTAAAGCTGCTAACATGACCATCGACGAGTGGCGTGCTGCTGGCCGTTGCGAAGGTTACATCGTACCTGGCGTCATTCAGAATGCGGACGGTAGCTTCCGTCCCAACGACATTCCTGTGAACCCCGAGTCTTACTGGAAGACCGCTACGGAGAATGCCCCCTCGATGTTTATCTATGACAATTCTTATGTGAAGTGCCGTGAGATTACCTTCGGCTACACCTTCCCTGAGAAACTATTGGCTCCGCTGAAGATTGTGAAGTCACTGAGTCTGAGTTTTGTGGCCCGCAACCCGTTCATTATCTGGAAGCGCATTCCCAACATCGACCCCGACTCTGGTTACAACACCTCTGGTCTTGGTCTTGAGTACGGTTCGCTGCCCTCACGCCGCAGCTATGGTTTCAATGTTAACGTCAAATTCTAATAGCAATTACGAATCATGAAAAAGATATTTTTATTGCTCTGTGTCGCAGCATTGACCTTTAGCGCTTGCAGCGACGATTATATGGAGAAAGTCAACACCGACGATACCAAGGCATCGTCTATTGAGCCCAGTGCCCAGCTGACGACGGCTCTGCTGCAGACATACGGTGACTTCGGAATGATGGACACCTATCGCAGCTATATCACGGGTTTCACCCAGCACTTTGCCGGTGGTTGGAACGTCTCCAACTATGCTGGCGCCGTAAATGCCGTGGACGACCAGATGCGTCTTGTATGGGACCAGTTCTATGCTGTGTCTATCAAGAATATTGTGGATGCTATCGCCAACTCTGCCGACAAGCCCAATACCAATGCCGCTCTGCGAATTCATCGCGTTTACCTGATGTCTATACTGACTGATCTCTATGGCGATTTGCCCTGTATGGAAGCTGGCTTAGGCTTTGTTTCTGGCATCAACAGTCCTGTGTACGATCCGCAGGAGCAGATATACAACTTCTTCTTCGATGAGCTGAAGGCTTGTGTCGCGCAGCTGGGTACTGGCAACGACCGTATCGGTGGCGACGTGACTAGCCTGAAGGGCGATGTTGCTGCCTGGAAACGCTATGCCAACACGCTGCGTCTGCGCTTTGCCATGCGTATCAGCGATGCGAATTCCGAGAAGGCCGAGCAGGAGTTTAAGAGTGCGCTGACAGCTGATGGCGGCTATATCCGCGATGCTAGTCAGGACGCGTACATTATTTATATGGACAGTCCCTTCACGTTGTATGATGGTTCTCGCGACCTCGACTTCCGTGTCAACGCCCTCGGCGAGATTCTTTACGGACAGGACCCCACGTCGCCGACCTTCATCTGCTCTACGTTCTATGACTATTTGAACGACAACAACGATCCTCGTCTGCATCGTATCTGCCGTCACTATCTCAATGTGAAGCGCTCCGAAACCAAGCCCGACCGCGAGTGGAATGTGGATGTTACCGATGAGGTGACGGCCTATCTGCAGAAGACGGGCGTCTATACTCCTTGTGTTCCTGGCGCAGCCTGGTGGAGCGACTGGGTAAGCGCTCCTACGCTGGAAGATATTCCAACCTTGAAGAAACTGGTGGAACTATATCCTGAGGCAGGCTTTAACAAGAACAACTTCGATGCCCGCATGATTCGGCCGTTCCTCTCTATCGACTTCGAGATGCCTGACCGTCCCGGCACACTCATCAACTCTGCCGAGGTCGAGTTCCTGTTGGCTGAGGCCAAGATCAAGGACTGGCAGATTCCCGTTGACGGTGATGCCATTGACCACTTCAATGCTGGTATCAAGGCTTCCATGAAGTGGCTGAACACCCACTACCTGCAGGCTGCCGACAGGATTTCTGACGATGAGATCAACACCTTCGTGGCTTCTCAGGCTGCAGCCTTTAATAAGAATGCCAAGGAGGCTATCAATACGCAGGCATGGATTCTGCACATGATGAATCCCAATGAGGCTTATGCTAACCTGCGCCGTTCTGACTATCCTATATTGGCAGACCGTACCAAGCTGCCTGTCCGTGACGACTTCCCGAAGACTACTTCTGACCTGCGTATGCCGACCCGCCTGAATTATCCTGTCCAGGAGCAGCATATCAATATTGCCAACTGGCAGGCCGCTGTTGACCGTATGGGTGGCAAGGACAACTGGCACCATCGTGTTTGGTGGGATAAGCATGATATCAACGTGAAGTAAATATCCATCATCTGTACCAAACGTAATAACGTAAAACGAAAAAGAATTTAAGCGCTATGATTATCAAGAATATTTCCAAATATCTCGCTATGGCTTTCGTAGCTTTCGGCCTGGCCGCAACGACAGCCTGCTCGGAAGATGATCCTTTCTTCACTGCCGACGAGAACGATGCTCCGCGCATCCTGAACACCGACATTCCTGAGGGTAAGGGTGGCGAGCCTGGCGAAATCGCCAATATTGAGCGTACTCAGAACTTCACTTTCGAAGTCAAGGTGACCCCCGTGCATTACACGACCGTCAAGTGGTATATTGACGGCGAGGAGGTGGCTCAGGGGCTTACTATCAATGTGCCTGTTGTAGCAGGCGACCACATCGTCAAGATTGTGGCTACCACTACCAAGGGACTCTCTACTTCGCGCACCTGCAAGTTGACGGTTCGTCCTGCTGAAGGTGACCCCGAGCTGGCTACCGATGCCAAGTCTCGCTGGCTGACCAGTGGTAAGCAAACGACTATCCAGTGCAAGAACGTAACCAGTGTGTCAAAGGTGTTCATAGGCAAGGCCGAGGCTACCGGCGTTTCGTATGCCGACGGAAAGCTGACCTTCACTGTTCCTTCTATGGCTGATGGCGACTATATGGTAACCATTGCGGATGCTTCCGGTATGCGTTATGGTTGTGGCGTGTTCACTGTCAGCAGTGCAGACTATGTGGATCCGGGTATCAAGGAAACTATACTTTGGGAAGGCAGCACGGAAATCAACTGGGGCGATAGCAAGGTATTTATTCCTGCTGCTGATATGGCTGATGTTCCTGTAGGTGCTACCATCCGCCTGGTTTACGAGATGGTGGATGCTGAATACCATTGCATGCGTGTCACGAACGAGGATTGGTCGGCAGACATGGTAGCTCAGTTCGACCTTACCGAGAGTGGTGCCTATGAGTTCGAGTATACCGCTGACATCAAGGCTATTGCCGATGCCAAGGGTATGCTTGTGACGGGCTTCGGATATAAGCTGACACAGGTCGTTGTTGTTGAGGGTGTTGCTCCTGCAGAGGAAACGTTGTGGGAAGGCAGCATGGACATCAACTGGGGCGATAGCAAGGTCTTCATTCCTGCTGCTGACATGGCTGCAGTTCCTGCCGGCTCAACGATTCACGTGTACTATGAGATGATTGATGCCGAATACCATGCCATGCGCATCACCAATGAGGACTGGTCGGCCGACATCGTGGCACAGTTCGATATCACTCCTGACACGGCAAACCCCTTCGACTTTGAATATACTGCCGACTGCAAGGCTATCGGTGATGACAAGGGTATGCTCGTTACGGGCTTTGGCTATAAGATTACTAAGGTAACCTATAGTAAGTAGTATATGTTTTTAGGATAATGAGGACTTTATTATCAACTATCATGGCGGTGGTCTTTGCATCTTTCGTGGGTGCAAAGACCACTTTTACTCCTCAGGATGTGGAGCGGCTGCTGCAGCGCATGACCCTGGAGGAGAAGATAGGCCAGATGCTGCAGCTGAACATCGATACGTTGGGCGAGGGTGTCGGTGATGACTTCCGGCTGGACGAGAAGAGGCTCCACGAGGCCATTGCCGTCTACAAGGTGGGCTCTATCTTGAACACTCCGGGACCGGTGGCGATGTCAACCAAGCGTTGGCAGGAGATGGTCAGCCGTATTCAGGAGGTGTCGATGAAGGAGATTGGCATCCCCTGTCTCTATGGTCTGGACATGAATCACGGTGCATCCTATACACAGGGTGCCACGTTCTTCCCGCAGAACATCAATATGGGTGCCACGTTCAACGCTGCACTGACCGAGGAGGCCGGACGTATCACGGGCTATGAGACGCGTGCTTCCGACTGCCCCTGGACGTTCTGTCCTACTGTCGACCTGAGCCGCGACCCCCGCTGGCCGCGTGTCTGGGAGAACTTCGGTGAGGACGCATTGGTCAATGCCGTTATGGGTAGCGCTGCCGTCCGTGGATTCCAGGGCAACGACCGCAATCACGTGGATGCCTTCCACATCGCCGCCTGCGGCAAGCACTATCTGGGTTATGGTTCGCCGCGAACAGGTAAGGATCGCACGCCGGTCTATATGCCCGAAAGTGAAGTGCGCGAGAAGTGCTTCGCTCCCTTCAAGGCGATGGTCGAGGCCGGTCTGTTGTCTGTCATGGTCAACTCCGGCTCTATCAACGGCCAACCCGTGCATGCCAGCCACAAGTATCTGACTGAATGGCTCAAGGAAGGACTGAACTGGGACGGCATGATTGTCACCGACTGGGCAGACATCAATAACCTCTATCTGCGTGAACATGTGGCTCGTGACAAGAAGGACGCCATCCGCATCGCTATCAATGCCGGCATCGATATGTCTATGGATCCCTACGATCTGCAGTTCTGCACCTTGCTCAAGGAGTTGGTGCTGGAGGGCAAGGTCAGTCAGGGTCGTATTGACGATGCCGTGCGCCGCATCCTGACGCTGAAGTTCCGCTTGGGACTCTTCGACCAGCCCAACACCGGCAAGGGCAAGGCCTATGCCGACTTCGGTTCGGAGAAGTTTGCCAAGGTGGCTCTGCAGGCCGCCGAGGAGAGCATGATTCTCCTTAAGAACGAGAACAATATCCTGCCGCTTTCGTCGGGGGTGAGGTTATTGGTTACCGGTCCCAACGCCAACCAGATGCGCTGTCTGAACGGCGGCTGGAGCTATACGTGGCAGGGTAACAAGACAGACCGCTACGCCCAGCAGTACAACACCATCTACGAGGCTTTGTCCAATCGCTTCGGCAGCAGCAACGTCATGCTGGAGCAGGGCGTGACCTACGTGCCCGAAGGTGCTTATGATGAAGAGGATGCCTCACGCATTGAACAGGCTGTTCGTGCTGCACAGGACGTTGACGTTATCATTGCCTGCGTCGGTGAGAACTCGTATACTGAGACGGTGGGCAACCTCTCCGATCTTGCGCTATCCGACAACCAACGCCGTTTGGTGAAGGCGCTGGCAAAGACGGGCAAACCCATTATCCTCGTGCTCAACGAGGGTCGTCCGCGACTTGTCAACGACCTGGAGCCTCTCTGCAAGGCTGTCGTCAATATCCTGTTGCCTGGCAACTATGGCGCCGATGCCTTGGTACGCCTGCTGGCTGGCGACGCTAACTTCTCGGGCCGTATGCCATATACCTATCCCCGTAACTCAGCCGAGCTGACCACCTACGACTATCGTGTCAGCGAGCATTGCGACCGCATGGCGGGAGCCTACGACTACGACGCCACCGTGAACGTGCAGTGGCCGTTTGGTTTCGGACTGAGCTACACGACGTTTGCCTATAGCAACCTGCGTGTCGACAAGGAGCGCTTCACCAAGGACGACGTACTGACCGTTAGTGTCGATGTGACCAATACCGGCCATCGGGTAGGCAAGGAGAGTGTGCTGCTCTATAGTAGCGACCTCGTGGCCTCGCTGACTCCCGAGAACCGTCGGCTGCGAGCCTTCGAGAAGATTTCGCTGCAGCCTCAGGAGACGCGTACTGTCACCTTCCGTCTGCCTGCTAAGGACCTCTCCTTCGTCGGCCCCGACGGACAGTGGCTTCTGGAAGAGGGCGACTTCCGCCTCACCGTAGGTTCTGAAAGCTTGCTCGTTACCTGCGAGTAATCTTGACCTATAGTCATACTATTGTTAAAGTCCCTTTTCGGCAACGAAAAGGGACTTTCTCTTTGATATAAATAGTATATGATGTGTTATTTGAACAGCGAGTACTCGGGCACTTCCCATGCTAAGGCACTGGCG
>OCTW013398533.1_pt1 | contig 27990 bp, 17 predicted proteins | sample 1539671 | NCBI WGS metagenome assembly OCTW01 (sample SAMN02144230, study PRJEB22623) | gut metagenome | biome: sheep rumen | host: Ovis aries | place: New Zealand | reverse complement strand
ATAATGCATAATAATTTGACAATTCTAATATCCCTACTACCTGAAACCACTGTTAATCCATTTAACATTCTGGACTTTTTCAGTGGGCTCTTTCATCGGGGCTTTTCTTATTTCTTCTTCTTTCGGGGCTTACGCATGGCCCAGCCTTCTTCGGAGAAGTCAGGCTCTGGGCCGATCAAGTCTCTTGGCACTTTGTTCATCAGACTGCGCCAGTCGTCCTTCTTCTGATGCGGGGGCTTCTCTGTATAATCGGAATTCTTACTGCGTTTGGTCTGACTATCACGTCTGCCGCGTTTCTCACGTGACGGAGAAGGAACAGCATCCCTTTGCTTGCCGCCTTCATCCGCATCATTGCAGCGCACTTGACGGCCCTTGTAGCGGATGCCTGTCAACTGGATCATCACCTTCTTCGCGTCTTTCTCCGGCACCTCGAAATATGAGATGGTGTCGAGCAGGTCGATATGGCCTACCTCCTGACGGCCTCCCACGAAGCGGTTCAGCGTCTGCATCAGTTCGCCTGGGTAGAATCCGTCGCGCTTGCCGAGGTTGATAAACAGACGGCGGTAACCCTTCTGGGCCTTGTTCTGCAGTTTCTGCCTGTCGCTCTGGGGCTTCTTCTCTTTCTTGTCAGGCATGACTGGCTCAATCTCCGGAGCATCGGCATAGTAGGCGAGGAACTTGCCGAATTCCAGCGAGACGATCTTCTTGATCAACTCTTCCTTGTCGATATATTCGAAATAGCGGCTGATGTCCTGCATGAAGGGGGCAATCTCCTCGTCGTCGACATCCGTCTTCACGATCTGGTCCATCACCTTATAGAGTTGTTTCTTGCAGATCTCCTCTGCCGAAGGAATCTCCGCCTTGACAAACTCCTTGCCAATCTCCTTCTCGATGTTGCGGATCTTGAACTTCTCGCGACTGTGAATGATGGATATCGATGTGCCTTTCTTGCCAGCGCGACCGGTACGGCCAGAGCGGTGGGTGTAGTTCTCGATATCATCGGGCAGCCCGAAGTTGATCACGTGTGTCAGGTCGTCAACGTCGAGACCACGAGCAGCCACATCCGTTGCCACGAGCAACTGCGTCAGGTGGTTGCGGAACTTCTGCATCGTCAGGTCGCGCTGCGGTTGGCTGAGGTCTCCGTGCAGCGACTCAGCGTTGTAGCCGTCCTTGATGAGTTTGTCGGCGATCTCCTGCGTCTCCACTTTTGTACGGCAGAAGATGATGGCGAAGATGCGGGGGTAGTAGTCCACGATGCGCTTCAGGGCGAGGTACTTGTCCTTGGCGTTCACCATATAATAGATGTGGTTCACGTTCTCGGCCCCTTCGTTGCGCGAGCCCACCACGATCTCCTCGTGGTTATGGAGGTAGTTCTTGGCGATACGCTCCACCTCACGGCTCATCGTGGCAGAGAACATCAGGGTGTTATGCTCTGCTGGCAAGGACTCGAAGACCTCGTTGATGCTTTCGGAGAAGCCCATGTTCAGCATCTCGTCGGCTTCGTCGAGCACGATGTTTGTGATATCCTCCAGATGCACGTAGCCACGATGCATCAGGTCTACCAGTCGGCCTGGCGTGGCCACGATGATGTTCACCCCCTTCTTCAGGGCGCGCATCTGCGGCTCTATGGCAGCACCGCCATAGACGGCCTCCACGTGTACGCCTTCCATGTATTTGGCGAAGTCGCGGATGTCATCGGTAATCTGCAGGCACAGTTCGCGGGTGGGGGAGAGTACCAGGGCCTGCGTGTCGCGGCGGGAGGTGTCGATACGCATCAGCAGGGGAATGCCGAAGGCGGCGGTCTTGCCCGTACCTGTCTGAGCCAGGGCTATCACGTCCTTCTGATTGTCAATCAGATAGGGGATTACAGCCTCCTGCACAGGCATTGGCTGTACAAATCCTAATTCTTCAATGGCTTTGCGAATCTGTTCGCTAACACCTAATTCTTCAAAGTTTTTCATCTTCTGATACAGTCTTGGTTTGAGGGAGGATGAGGTTCAGTATGATACCGATGACGGCGCTGAGGCCGATGCCAGTAAGCGAGAAGGATCCCACGCTGAGCACGGCTCCGCCGATACCCGTGGTGAGCACAACGCTGGCGATGATGATGTTGCGCGTGTCGCTGAAGTCTACCTTGTTACGCACCAGACTCTGGATTCCCACTGAGGCGATGGTGCCGAAGAGCAACAGCATGATGCCGCCGAGCACTGCCTGAGGGATGCTCTGGAGCAGTGCGTTGAGTTTGCCGATGACGGAGAAGACGATGGCCGTGACAGCCGTGATGCGCAGCACGACGGGCTGGGTGACGCGTGTAATCTGTACCGCACCTGTCACCTCGCTATACGTCGTGACGGGAGGGCCGCCCATGAGCGAGGCAGCGAGGATGGCCAGTCCGTCGCCGAACATCGTGCGGTGCAGACCGGGATTCTTCACAAAGTCCTTCTCGGCCACCTGACTGATGACGTACACGTCGCCCACATGCTCCACGATCGATGCCGTGGCAATGGGCATCATGCACACGAATGGCTGCCAGGCAAACTGCGGCATCTGGGGGTGTGCGATATTCTGGGGCAGGGCCAGCCAGGAGGCACTCAGCAGTCCCGAGAAGTCTACCTTACCCAGACAGATGGCCACCACATACCCCACGGCGACGCCCACGATCACGGGCAGCAGCTTGAACATGCCGCGACCCCAGATGAGGATGGCTATCGCTGCCAACAGCGAGACGACGGCCAGCAGCCAGTCTGTTGAGGCCATGTTCACCGCCGTGCCGCTGAGCGACAGACCGATGAGGATGATGGTTGGCCCCACAACCACTGGGGGGAAGAGACGATTGATGAAGTTGGAACCCCGCCAGCGGATGAGCACCGCCGCGATGAAGTAGACCAGGGCCACGCCGGCAAAGCCCGCCAGCACACCAGGAAGGGCGAACTGCTTCGAGGCCAGGATGATGGGAGCAATGTAGGCGAAGCTCGACCCCAGGAAGATGGGTACCATGCCTTTGGTGACGAGGTGGAAGATAAGTGTGCCTACACCTGCCGAGAAGAGAGCCGTGGAGGGATCGAGGCCCACGAGCAGCGGCATGAGTACCGTAGACCCGAAGGCAACGAAGAGAAACTGAACACCGACGGCGGTCTTGCGTACTGGTGATAGAACAGGTTGCTCCATACAGAGTTTGGCTAATAATTTATGACTCTTAATACTGTTGGAATGACGTCATTCTCACAATTTTCTACAAAGATAGGTATTTTTTCTGAAACCTGCAAGAATAACGCTTAGTTTTTTCTTCCCCAAAGATTTGGTGGAGTCGGAAAATATCCATATCTTTGCAGGAAAGAGTTTTAGAACGATGAAAATATGTGTGTTTTGTTCTGCGAATCAGCAGATTGATTACGACTTCTTCGACCTGACGCGGAAGTTCGGCCGCTGGGCGGCACGGCAGGGGCATACCATCGTCTATGGTGGTGTGAATTGTGGCCTGATGGAGTGCTTGGCCAAGGCCGTGAAGGAGGCGGGAGGCCAGACCATCGGCATCGTGCCGACGATGGTGGAGAAGACGGGGCGTACCAGCGACTATGTCGACGTGGAGATTCCCGTCGACAACCTCAGCGACCGTAAACAGTTGATGATGGACCAGAGCGATGTGTTCGTCGCCCTGCCTGGTGGCCTGGGTACCCTCGACGAGGTATTCACCGTGGCCGCCTCGGCCACCATCGGCTATCATCAGAAGCCTGTCATCCTCTACAACATGAAGGGCTTCTGGGATTCGTTGGTGACCATGCTCGACGACCTGCATGCGAAAGGTGTCACCCGCAAGGACTGGCGCACCTATATCAAGGTGGCCAGCACCTTCGAGGACCTTCAGGCAGCCCTTGCTGCCGAAGCTGGCGATAGACAGCTATGACAGGAGGCTGTCGGCCAACTGCTCCAGCAGCGGCTCGTCGGCAGCCTTCATGCGAGAGCGGATGGTGACCATCGGCTCAACGATCTCGCAGTCCTTCAGGGCCTCGATCATCGTGCGCATTGTCTTGCCAGCCGTTGGTGCCCAGCTGCCGTTCTCGACGATGCCGAAGCGACGCTTCTGATAGTTCTTGATCTGCAAGTGATAGAGGAAGTCGTGCATCACGGGGAACACGCCTGCGTCGTAACTCGAAGCAGCCACGACAATAGTCGGATAACGGAAAGCGTCCTCGATGACCTCAGCCATATCGTCGCGGCTCAAATCGCTGACCACGACCTTGGCGGCCCCCTTCTTACGCAGTATCTCACCCAGGTGCTCGGCAGCGGCTGCCGTTCCGCCGTGAATGCTGGCATAGGCGATCAGCACGCCCTCGCTCTCGGGCTCGTACTTGCTCCATGTGTCGTAGAGCTTGATGGCAGCAGTCAGCTGTTCGCCCTTGAGCACAGGACCGTGCAGCGGACAGATGGCCTGAACGTCGAGCCCAGCCAGTTTCTTCATCACGGACTGCACCTGCGAGCCATACTTGCCACAGATATTAAAGTAGTAGCGGCGCGCCTCACAAGCCCAGTCGTCGGTCATTCCCGACGTTCCGTCGCCTACCCGTAGCCTTTCATTGACCAACGCCCCGAACTTACCGAATCCGTCGGCAGAGAAGACTACCTTGTCCAAGGTGTCGTAACTCATGATCACCTCCGGCCAGTGTACCATCGGTGCTGTGATGAACTGCAGTGTATGCTGTCCGAGGCTGAGCGTGTCGCCCTCCTTGACGGTGATGACACGTCCCTCGAAGTTGAAGCCTTCGAAGAAGTTTGGCAACATTTTCACGGCGGCGCCGCTGCACACGAGCTGCAGACCGGGATAGGTCTCCAGCATCCAGGCAATGAGCGCGGCGTGGTCGGGCTCCATGTGGTGAGCTACCAGATAGTCTGGCTGGCGACCGTTGAGTGCGGCCTGCAGGTTGGCCTTCCACTCTTCGCCTTTGCGGCGGTCGGCGGTATCCAATACCGCAATCTTCTCATCGTCAATGAGATAGGAATTATAACTCATGCCCTCGGGCACTACGTACTGACTCTCAAACAGATCGATGTCGAGATCGTCGACACCGATGTACTTAATGCTATCACTTATCATATTCACAATTATTTATTATTCTCTTCCATTTCCTTCAGACAGACTTCCAACTCGCGTCTTTTCTCGTCGGCAAAGGTCTCGTCGATGCTGTTGTGGATGCTCTTGCAGACGTTGGCCGAGAAGGCGCTGGCCTCGCCGATGAGGCTGTCCCACTGCTCCGTGGAGAGCCCCGTCTCGAGCATCTCCCGCGAGATGCCGTTCTTCAGGAGACCGTACACGAAGCCTGCGTTGAAGTTGTCGCCAGCACCGATGGTGCTGACGGTCTCCGTCTGCCTGACGGGGTAGCTATGTGCGAATTTCCCTGCGCCCCTCACCTCGATGGCCTCTGCACCTTGGGTGTAGATGAAGTTCTTGCAGTAGAAGTCGATGTGCGACCTGTAGACCGTCTCGGCATCGTGTTTGCCAAACATCACCTCAAAGTCCTCCTTGCTTCCCCTGACGATGTCTGCCAGCTCGAAGTTCTCCAGGATGTTCGCGCTCACCTTCATCACCTCGTTCTGGTGCGAGGCGCGGAAGTTCACGTCGTAGTAGAGTATGGCCCCGCGGCTGTGGGCATAGTCGAGGAAGGCGAACATCTGCTGACGGATCACGGGGTTCAGGGCATAGAACGAGCCGAACATCACGATGTCGTCAGCCTGGATGTCGGGGTACGTGAAGTCGAGCTTGTCGTGCGGGTGGTCTTTATAGAAGATGTACTCTGCGTCGTTCTGCGCGTTGAGGAATGCCAGCGACACGGGCGACTTCGACTCTGGATAGACGTTCACGCAGTCGGCATCGACGTGGTTGTCTTTGAGAAACTGGATGATATTGCTGCCTACGCGGTCGTCGCCAGTCTCGCTGATGAAGGCACAGTTCACGCCTGCCCGTCCCAGTGAGATGACGCCGTTGAAGACGGAGCCTCCTGGCACAGCCCCTATCGGCTGTTCGTTCTTGAAAATGATGTCGAGAATCGTCTCGCCTATACCTATTACTTTTCGCATGTTTAAAGATTTGTGGGTGCAAAGGTAGTGCAAAAATTCGATTTAGCGAAGAGAACGCAGATATATTTGCAATTTTTTGTTGACGACTTACAGTTGACGGTTTACAGATGATATGCCTGCTAAACAACCGTCAGCAAAGTAATCACCTGTAAACCGTCAAATGTAACTTGTAGCAAGACTACCCTTTCAGACTGTCGGGCACGACGGGCATGGCGCCATTCTGGGTGCAGACGAAGGCGCTCACCTGAACGGCCGTCTTGTGAGCCTCAGGCACGGACTTGCCGTTGAGGATGCTGCCCACGAACGAGCCGGTGAACGAGTCGCCAGCGCCCACGGTGTCGGCCACCTTCACCTTCGGTGTCTCCTGGAACGACATGGCGCCCGGGGTGAACACATACGAGCCGTTGGTGCCGCAGGTGAGCACGAGCATGTCGAGGTTGTACTTGCCGAGGATCAGCCAGCACTTGTTCTCGATGTCGAGGCCGGGATAGCCGAACATGCGGCCAATGAGTACCAGCTCCTCATCGTTGATCTTCAGGATGTTGCAGCGTAGCAGCGACTCCTTGATCACCTCCTTCGTGTAGAACTGCTGGCGCAGGTTGATGTCGAAGATCTTCAGGCAGTCCTCGGGCGTGAGATCGAGGAACCGGTGGATGGTCTCGCGGCTGACAACATTGCGCTGTGCCAGCGAGCCGAAGCATACGGCGCGACAGTTCTTAGCAATCTCCTGGATGTCGTCGTCGAGCGGGATGTTGTCCCATGCCACGTTCTCCTTGATGTCGTAAGTGGGGATGCCCTGCTCGTCGAGTTCCACCTGTACCGTGCCTGTGGGGTAGGGCACACGGGGCAGCAGGTCGTTCAGGTCGTGCTCGCGGAGGGCCTCGATGGTCTCGTCGGCCAGCTTGTCCTCACCAAGGGCACTGATGGCTATCGTGTTGTCCATGCCCAGGAACTGTCCGGCATGATAGGCGAAGTTGGCAGGTGCGCCACCCAGTTTCTTTCCTTCGGGAAGCACGTCCCACAGCACTTCTCCGAGTCCTACTACATATCTTTTCATAAGTTATAAGTTTTTATTTGTATGATGTTATTGATTACTTGACGCGGTTGATATAGGTGAAGAGATAGGCTACGCCCACTGCCATCACGATGACGGCACCGGCCTGGCCCATGGCGTCGCTCATGAAGCCCATGAGCAGCGGGAAGATGGTGCCTCCGAAGAGTCCCATGATCATCAGTCCGCTCACCTCGTTCTGCTTCTGCGGCATGGCCGTCAGGGCCTGTGCGAAGCAGATGCTGAAGATGTTCGAGTTGCCGTAGCCCACGAGTGCGATAGCGGCATAGAGTATCCATTTGTCTGTGCCGAAGAAGAGTCCGCACATCGAGAGCGCCATCATCACCACGCTGATGATGAAGAACGTGCGGTTGGGCAGCACGCGGAGGAAGAACGAGCCCGTCAGGCAGCCGATGGTACGGAAGATGAAGTAGAGGCTCGTGGCGAAGGCGGCGTCGTTGAGGGTCATGCCCAGGCGCTCCATCAGGATCTTCGGTGCGGTGGTGTTCGTACCCACGTCGATGCCTACGTGGCACATGATGCCGAAGAACGAGAGCAGCACGATGGGCGTGCCCAGCAACTTCAGGCATTCGGCAAAGGTTGATGCCTTGCCTTCGATCTTCTCCTCCTCGATGGGTGTCACGGCCAGCAGGGCGGCAGCCAGGAGGCCCACCACGAAGTAGATGGCAAAGAGCACGCGCCAGTCGTAGCCGAAGTTGGGGATCACCTGCGTGGCGCCCCACATGGCCAGATAGGGTGCCAGGAACGAGGCGATGGCCTTGATGAACTGTCCGAAGGTGAGCGTCGAGGCGAGGTTGCCGCCACCCATCACCGTCGATACCAGCGGGTTGAGCGATGTCTGCATCAGGGCGTTGCCGATACCCAATAGCGAGAAGGCACAGAGCATGATGCCGAAGTTCTCGCCGAAGAGCGGCAGCAGCAGCGACACGATGGTCACGATGAGCGAGAGGAGCACGGTGTTCTTGCGCCCGATCTTGTTCATCAGCATGCCGGTGGGCACGGAGAAGATCAGGAACCAGAAGAATACGAGTGAGGGGAAGATGTTGGCTGTCGAGTCGTTGAGTCCGAGGTCTTCCTTCACATAGTTGGATGCAATGCCCACCAGGTCTACGAATCCCATGGCGAAGAAGCAGAACATCACCGAAATCAGGGCTAGTTTGTTGGTCTTATTCATGTTGATATTATACGATTTTACGATTTTACAATTACCGACAGTCTGTCACCAATCGTCCGATGGTTCAATAGCCCAACGAATAGATCGTGGCCTTACCGCCTTTCACCTTAATAACGCTGTAGGGTTCCGAGGGGAACACGAGGTTTGTCATGGCCATCTTGCCGTCGCTGGCAAAGGCCTCGATGCTACTGTGGTCGATAAACAGGCGCAGCTGCTTCAGGTTGCCGTGGGTAGGAGCGACGGTCACAATGGGGAAGGCCTCGCTGAAGCTGCAGTCGCCGCTCTTCGTGCGGTCCATGGCGAAGGTCTGCTTCTGGGCGTCGTACTTCATCGTCACCTGCTCGCCCTTCGTGTTGGAGAGGGTGAGTTCCATCGTTCCCTTCACGTCGACCACGATCTCGCAGGCGCTGGTCGGATTCTTGAGCTTGCTGCCGCGCAGGGCGTCCACCTCCTTCGAAGGCATCACGCCGCAGTAGGTCTCCGTGCCGTCGGTGAAGAGGTCGAGGTCGCGGGGCAGGGCGTTGGCTGAGCGGAACTGCTTCGTGGGCACCGCGCCGGCATACTGCCAGTTAGACATCCACACGATGGCCACGCGGCGGTTGTCGGGGGCATTATCGAAGGTGACGGTGGCGTAGTGGTCCTTGCCATAGTCCATCCACTTCGTCACCTCGGGCTTTGACTCGCAAGTGAACTTGTGGCCGTCGAACTGTCCGACGAAGTACTGGGTGGCACTGCCGCCGAAGGGGCCGCCGGGGTTGATGTTACAGAGCAGCATCCACTTCTGCTGTCCCGTGCCTCTTACCGGCAGCGGCATCAGGTCTGGGCACTCCCACACACCGTCGTGGTTGCCGTACTCACGGCCGAAGGCGCTCTCGTAGGCCCAGTCCTTCAGGTTGGCCGACGAGTAGATGTGCATCTCCTGGCCTACTGCCAGCAGCATGATCCATCTCTTTGTCCCCTCGTACCAGAAGAGGTGCGGGTCGCGGAAGTCGGGCTTGTCGCTGGTGATGATGGGGTTCTTCTCATATTTCTTGAAGGTGCGGCCGCCGTCTGTCGAGTAGGCCATCGACTGTGTCTGGCTCTCGGCTGCCGAGGTGTAGAAGGCGATGATGGCGTCCTTGCCGTAGCCAGCCGTGTTCTGCTTGTCCACCACGCACGATCCGCTGAAGATCGTCCCGATGGCATCGGCCTCGATGGCTGTCGGCAGTGCCTCCCAGTGTATCAGGTCGCGCGACACGCTGTGGCCCCACGTCATGTTCTCCCACTGCGAGCCGTAGGGGTTCCATTGGTAGCAGAGGTGCCACTCGCCGTCCTTGTAGAACATACCGTTGGGGTCGTTCATCCAGCCATATTCCGGTGTGTGGTGATAGACGGGGCGGAATTTCTCGCGGTTGGCTGTGTCGAAGGTGTTGCTGAACTTCATCTCCTTCCAGCAGGCGAAGCCCTTCATGGCGCCCTTCGTGCGGCGGTCCCCGTGGAAGATGATGTCGAGCGTCTGCCCGTCCTTCACCTCCAGGGGTACGAAGTAGTCAACGTTATCCACGGCCAGGCGCACGTTCGGACGACGCGTGCACTGGTTGTCCAGGCCGATCACTCTCACGTTGGCGATCTCCGCCTTCTCCTCCACAGGCAGCAGCACGTACTTGCTGCCCGTCTCCAGGCGCACCATCGCATGGTTCTCGCTGAGCACCATCGGGCTTACCTGAGCCTGTGCCGACAGTGCCATCAGCATGCCGGCGGCGATTGAAAATACTTTTCTGTTCATCTCGTTATTCATTGTTTGTTTTGAAAATTCTGCCGCAAAGGTACTGTATTTGTGCAGAATATACTATAAATTATGTTTCAAAAGTTATAAAAAATCGTTCATTGTATCATTTTTTACATCCAATGTACGATTTTTGCATCGCCTCTCCAGCCTCGAAAAAAAATAAGAGAATGCTCCCGCACTCTCCTATTCATGACACTAAAAACTAACCAAAATTAACCTAAACCAATTACTTCTTGTATGAATCCTAAACACGTTGCAAAGATACGGCAATTTTCCCATTCCGGCGATAAGATTTGTTTCATTTATTATCAAAAATCGTTCATGCCTCATTTTTTGTGCGAAATTAGCATTTCCCTTTCCCTTTTTGAGCATTCTCTTCCCCTGTGCCCGGATAGTCCCCATCCATTTTCCGATGCGGCCTGCTTGAAAGAGAGAGAGGCGGCCGCACGCGCAGTCGCCTCTCTCTTGTGGTATGCCTGTATGTCCTTAGATGGACATCAGGTAGTCGATGCTGTTCTTGGCAAGCTTCAGCACGTTGCCCTGGCAGGAGTTGTTCTTCGGGTTGGCGCTCTTGTCGGGGGTGCCGTCTTCGTTCTTCATGGAGAACTCGCAGCCGCCGTTGCCGATGCAGAGCACGGAGCCACTGCCCTTCTGGAATCCGTCGGGAGCCTTGGGTGCGCCTTTGGCCTCCCAGACGTTGAGCTGAGACACCCAGCTGCACTGTGAATCCCACGTGCCGAGCGGATAGATGCCGTACTCCTCGGTGACGACGTTGTAGCAGTCCTCGGAGGTGTTGTCGAGCTCGGTGAGCTTCACGGGGATGTCGAAGAACAGGCAGTTGTGGTCTTCCGTCCAGCCGGCTCCCTTGAAGGCGATGGCCTTGAAGCAGTTGTCGTTGAGCTTCTCGGTCTCGATGCCCGAGTAGATGGGATGGGTGCTGAGGTCCTTAGAGAAGGCGCCCGTGTTGAGGCATACGCCCATCTTCCACACGTCGGGGTTCCAGCCGCCGGTGCCGCAGCCGAAGGCGTTGCTCACGCCGCGCAGCAGGGAGGTGGAGAGGCGGTTGATAGTGCCGATGTAGGGTACGGCGTGCGACCAGAGCAGCAGGTTACCGCCGTTCTTGACGTACTGCTCGATGCAGGGAGCGGCGTTGCGGGCCACCTCGGAGAAGTTCCAGATGTCGTCGACGTTGCCGGTCTCGAGGTCGCGCAGCCAGAAGAGCATGCGGTAGTCTTCGATGTCCTCCACCTTGCTGATGTTGCCGAAGTAGACGTACTCGCCCTTGGGATAGTTCTCGTGGAACCAGAGCCATGCCGATGCCTCGTCGTCGTCGCCGTTGGCTACGAGCTCCTCGGGCGTGGCGTACTCGGAGAGGAAGGCGGGGATCTTACCGCCGATCTTCGTGGAGCCCTGGATGGGCAGGGCCTTGCCGTCGCTGTTCTGGGCGATGAGGGTGGCCTCCCAGCGCTCCTTCATGGCCACGTCCTTGAGCAGGTAGCTCGTGCCGCTGACGGTCTCGGAGATCTGGCGCGAGCCGTCGCCGTTGACCATCGTCAGCAGGTAGGAGGTGGCATCGTCGCTGGCCTTCCACGTCACCTGCAGGTCGCGCTGGTCGTCGTTGATGTCGATCTGCTCGAACTTCAGGTCGGTGGGGGCGGTGGCGCCGAGGCGGGTGTAGGTGGTCATCACGCCGTTGGAGAGGGCCTCGTCGTTGGCATACTTGAAGAGGAACTCGTAGAACTGGTTGGTCTCGAGGTTCTTCAGCGTGAACGAGCCTGCGGGGCAGGGGGTGAGGGCCTGCATCTGCGTGCCGTTCTTGTAGACGGCTACCTGCATCGTGGCGCCGCTGTTGCCGGCAGGCCACGTGAGCGTGTAGTCGTAGTTGTTGTCACCGCTGGGTGTGCCCGTGATCTGCGATGCGTCGGGGGTGCTCAGTATCATGTTGCCAGAGCCGGGAAGGTCTCTGTCCTGGCAGGCGGTGAAACCACAGATTACGCAGAGTGCGCAGATAAAACTATATATTGATCTCATAATGTTCTGTGTTTAATGTTCAACGTTCTATGAAAATTAGTATCCCTTGTTCTGGTGATAGAGTCCCTGCACGTAGTTCATCTGGTTGGATGCGATGGGGAAGTACTCGTTCTTGCCAGCGGTGAAGAAGGCGTCCTTGTAGTAGAGACCGTAGGTCTGGCCGTCGTACTCGTCGGTCTTCTCCGTCTCGAAGTACTTGTTGAGGGTGGTGGAGAGGAGGCCCCAGCGGCGCAGGTCGAAGAAGCGGTGTCCCTCCATGGCGAGCTCTACGCGGCGCTCCCAGCGCAGGGCCTTGCGGGCGTCGTCCTGCGAGGCGAAGTTGCCGTAGAGGCTGATCTCGCACTGGTCCTTGGCATACTTGATGAGCGACGTGCCGCTGATGTCGCGCTTGGCGCGCTCACGGATGGTATTGATGATCTGCAGGGCCTCGCCGTTGTAGTCGCCGCTCTCGATGAGGGCCTCGGCGCGCATGAGCATCACGTCGGTGTAGCGCAGCACGTAGTCGTTCTGGCCGAAGGCCTGCCACGGGTTGTCGTAGTCCTCGCCCTTAGAGCGCTGCGGCACCTCCTTCATCGAGCAGTAGTAGCCGTAGGTGTTCGGCGTGCGGCTGTTGGCCTTCGACAGGGTGTACTGCGACTCGTATTTGTAGGGATAGGTGGGCATGCCGACGGTGTGGAACAGGCGCGGGTCGTACTTGTACTTCGTGTCGGCACCGTTGATCAGGATGGCATTGTGGTCTTCGTCGAAGTTGTCCATAGGCAGGCCGTTGTGGGTCTTGAAGGCGTTGACGAGGTTCTGGGAGGGCTTGTGGAAGTCCCAGCCGCACGACCAGATGCCCCAGACGCCGTTGAGCATGTTAGACCAGTTGGCGCGGCCGAACTGTGTGCCGTCGTCGGCCTTGTTGGAGTGCTGCACGGCGAAGATGCTCTCCTTGGAGTTGGCATAGTCCTGCAGGAAGATGTGTCCGTAGGTGTCGAGGTAGTCGTAGGGGGAGTTCTTCACAACCTCGGTGTAGTCGAGCACCTTCTGGATCTTCGTCTTGTCGACGTGGCTGTAGCCTGTGTTGGCCTCGTAGCCGTCGCCGTAGGCCCAGTTCAGGTAGCACTTGGCGAGATAGGCAGCGGCAGCCACCTTGTGGGCGCGGCCCGTGGTGCCGGGAGCTGCCTCGGGCAGGTTCTCGTAGGCGTACTGGAAGTCGTCGATGATGTGCTGCATGATCTCGTCGTGCGAGCTCTGCGGCGTAGACTCGATGGCGGCATTGTCCATACCCTCGATGATCCAGGGCACCTCGTACCACATCTGCTGCAGTTTGTAATAGAAGTGGGCACGCAGGAAACGGGCCTCGGCACGGTACTGGCGGATGGCATCGGTATCCTCGGCACCGACCATCGACTCCAGGGCGCGGTTGCAGCGCGAGACGGCACTGTAGAGCTGGTACCACAGCTCGTCGAACTCACCGCGGTCGGGCTGCAGCGTGGAGAAGATCTCCATGGGGTGATAGCCCGTGTCGTTCTCGCCAGAGCCACCCTTGAGGCAGTCGTCGGCACTCATGTCGCCATAGGGCCAGAGGTTGAACGGATAGGAATACCAGTCGTCGCCCAGCTTGGCATAGGCTGCGGTGACAAGCTTCTCGGGGCTGGAGAACGCCGTCTCTTCGTCGAGCGTGCCCTGGGGCTTCACGTCGTCGACAGAGCAGGATACTGCAAAGACTGAAAGCAGCAGTGTTGCTATATATATATTGATCTTTTTCATTGTTCTAACAATTTTACTTTTTTACCTTTTTACCTTTTTGCCTTTTCATCAGAATCCTACTTGTATACCGAAGGTGAAGGAGGCTGTGTGAGGATAGTTCCATGCTGTGTTCTCAGGATCGGAGCAGGTCAGCGAGCTCGACTTGATGGTCAGCAGGTTGTCGCCAGAGACGTAGACGCGGGCCTTGGAGAGCAGCAGTTTCTGTGCCAGCGAGGCGGGCAGGGTGTAGCCCAGCTGCAGCGTGCGCAGCTTGGCGTAGGAGCCGTTCTCGACGAAGTACGACGACATGCGGCCCTCGTCGGCACCGTTGGAGGTGGTCAGCGCGGGGATGTCGGAACCGCTGTTGGCGGGTGTCCAGGCGTTGATCAGGCGCTCACCCTTGTTCGAGCCGGCATCCGTGATGCTCCAGAAGTCGGTCTGGTATTTCTGGTTGTTGATCACGTCGACACCCGAGACGCCCTGCCAGAACATCGTGAAGTCGACAGCCTTGTAGGCCAGGTTGACGTTGATACCCCAAGAGAAGTTGGGCACGGGGTTGAACACCCAGGTGCGGTCGGCCTCGTTGATGCGGCCGTCGCCATTGAGGTCGGCATACTTCAGGCCGCCCACGCGAGCACCAGCCTGACCATGTGCCAGCACATCCTCGCGGCTCTGGTAGAGACCCTCGACGACGTAGCCGATGAGCGAGCCGTAGGCCTTCTCGTCCTGTGCCAGGTTGTGGTAGTCGTTGTGCTCGTAAGAGTTCTTCGACTTTTCAGGCAGGTAGGTCACCTTCGAACGGTAGAAGTCGATGTTGCCGGCGATGTCGTAAGAGAGACCGTATTCGGTGGTATGGCGATAGCCCAGGTTGAGCTCCATACCCCAGTTCTTCAGCGTCGGACCGTTAATCCAGGTCTGTCCGCCAAAGCCGATGGCACCGAGGAAGGCGGGCTGCACGAGCATGTCCTTCGTCTCCTTGAAGAAGAGGTCGTAGGATCCGTAGAAGGCGCCGTTGAAGAGCGAGAAGTCGGTACCGAAGTTCCACTGCGACGACGACTCCCACTTCAGGTCTTCGTTGGCTGACTGCGACTTGTAGTAGCCAGAGGGGAATGTGCCAGACTTCTGCAGGTTGAGGTCGTAGGCGGTAGAGTTCTCACGGCTGGAGCCGTAGTCGGCCAGGTAGAGGCCGTAGCGGGCGGTGTTGGAGTTCATGCCTTGATTACCTGTCACACCATAGCTGGCGCGGATCTTCCAGTCGCGGAGCCAGTCGGCGTTGATGTGCTTCGAGAGGCGATAACCCAGCGAGACGGAGGGGAAGGTACCGTACTGGTGGTTCTTACCGAAGCGGCTCGAGCCGTCGTGACGCAGGGTGAACGAGGCGAGCAGCTGGTCGTTCCAGTTGTAGTCGATCTTGCCGAAGTAAGACATCAGCTTGTACGAGTCGCCAGCGCCTCTGACGGTCTGGATGCCTGTACCGGCGCTGGGCCACATGTAGTCGTAGGTCTCCAGCGGATAGGCGGTGCGGCGGCCGGCAAAGTCGATGCCGTTGTCCTGGTGGGTCTCCAGACCGAGCAGGATGTTCAGGTTGTGGTTCTCCACGATGTCGAAGTTATACTGGGCGGTGTTCGACCATGTCCACTTCGTGCTGTGAGTCTGGGCCAGTTCGCTGGCGTTGGTGTCGTTGTTCACCACGTCAGAGTGCCACGTGTGGGTCAGTGCACGGATGTAGCTGTTGGTATAGTCGATACCAAAGTTTGAGCGGATGAGCAGGCCCTTGATCGGGGTGATATCCACGTAGGCGTTGGCAAAGATACGCCACTTCTTCAGACGGTTGTCCTTGTTGTGGTAGAGTTCGCGCATGGGGTTCTGGCGGTCGCTCATGCCACCCACAGGACCCGAGAAGGTCACGCCGTCGATCTCGTAGACGGGCAGCGTGGGGGCGATCTTCAGGGCGTTCTCCAGCGGGGCGGCGTCTACATTATTAGAATAAGAGAAGGTGGCGTTCTCGCCTACGCTGATGATGCTGTTGATCCTATAGCTGCTGTTGAAGCGGGCTGCGAAGTTCTCGAAGTCGGTATGCTTCAGCACGCCCTGGGCCTTCTTGTAGCTGAAGGAGAAGAGCGATGAACCCTTGTCGGTGGCCTTCGAGAACGAGAGGTCGTAGTTCTGGGTGACACCGTTGCGGCCAATCTCGTCGACCCAGTCGGTGTCGCTGAAGGGCATCGTCTGCTTGGCGTTCATATAGCCGTTGTAGAAGCCGCCAACGGTGTACGACTCGTTGGCGCCAGTAGCGGGATTGTACACGGAGATGGGAGTGCCGCCGTCGGCAGTGAGCGACAGACCGTAGTTCTGGGCGTAGTCGTAGGGGTTCTTGCCGTCGTTGAGGGCTGCCTGCACGAGGGCGGTGGCATACTGCTGGGTGTTGAGCAGCTTCATCTTCTGCGTCATCCATGCCATTGAGACAGAGGCGTTGAAGTCGATGTTCACCTTGTCGCCCTTCTTACCCTTCTTCGTGGTGATGACAATCACACCGTTGGCAGCGCGCGATCCGTAGATAGAGGCCGAGGCAGCATCCTTCAGTACCTGCATCGACTCGATGTCGGAGGAGTTCAGGCTGTTGAGCGAGCCGCTGTAGGGCATGCCGTCGACGATGTAGAGGGGAGCGGTGCTTGAACCACCCATAGAGCCGATACCACGGATCTGAACGTGAGCCTCGCCTGAGGGAGAGCCCGTTGAGGTGATGGTCATGCCAGGCACCTTTCCCTGCAGCGATGCCATCGGGTCGGTGTTGCTGGTCTTGAAGTCCTTTGTCTCGACAACGCCTACCGAACCCGTGAGGTCGGCCTTACGCTGTACCTGATAACCCGTGACCACAACCTCGGCCAGCACCTGGTCGTCGTCTTTCATGGTCACCGTCATGCCGTCCTGGGCAGGAAGCTCCTGATCCTGGAAGCCGATGTAGGTGAACACCAGGATGGCACCTGGCTGGACTTTGATCTTGAAGTTTCCGTCGAAATCGGTGACAGTACCGTTCGACGTCCCCTTCTCCTTAACTGTGGCACCGATGACCGTCTCGCCCGTGGCGTCGACCACCGTTCCACTGATTTCGCTCTGCGCGTACATTATAGTACTCGTCAGAATGAGTGCAAGACTCAGAAACAGTTTCTTTAGTTGTTCCATTGTTGACAGTTTAATATTAATTAGCTATTGTTTGAAAAACTGTCGCAAAGGTCGATACTTTTTAAGTAAAAGGTGTAAAAATATCGTTCATCTCATACAAAATTTGTTTCAATGAAACATTTTTGCTACGAAATGAACGATTTTTCTTAGAAACGTTTCTTCTTTCAGAGGTCGTGCGGCTATTTCGTCTGCAGGTCGGAGGGGCTGACGCCAAACTCATCCTTGAAGCACTTGGTGAAGTAGGATGGTGCGGTGAAGCCTACGTCGTAGGCTACTTCAGACACGTTCTTGCCCGTGGTGAGTAGCAGCTGGTAGGCTCTGTTGAGGCGGGCGGTGCGTAGCAGCTCCACTGGCGACGAGCCCGAGATGGCTTTCACCTTGCGGTAGAGCTGCACACGGCTGAGGTTCATGGCGGCGGCAAGGTCGTCGACACTGAGGTCGCTGTCGCCTAAACGGGCTTCGACCACATCCTTGAAGTGGACGATGAAGAGGGGCTCCGACTCTGTCTCGGCGTCTGCCGTGGAAACGGGTGCCGCCGTCGCTGCTTCTGCGTCGCCTGTCGCCTGTTGCTTGTCGTCAGTGTCTTGGCTGTCGTCAGCTGTCGCCTGACTGTCGTCTGCTGCCTCACTGCCGTCTGTTGATTCCGGGGTCTTGGCTCCCGTCTCCTCTAAAGCGGGGATCTCGATGTTCCACAGGTTGTTGACCACACGCTCGTGCTGGGCGGAGATCTTGCTGCGGTGGTAGAGGTAGAAGAGCACCATCGCCAGCATGAGCAGGGCGATGAGGATGAGTGCCAGCAGGGTGATGGTGCGCTGGGTGGCGAGCTGCTGAAGGTAGCCGCTGGCCTGCTGCTGGAGCTTTTCGAGATTCTTTGTCTGCCGCATCACCTCGTCGCTCTCCAGCAGCAGCACGTTCGCATTGTCGTGGGTGACGAGGGCAGAGGTGAGCATGGTCTCGCGCTCGTAGGGTTTGCCGTCGAGGATGGCGAGGGCGAGCTGCAGCAGCTGGTCGCCACGGGTGGGATAGATATAGGTGGCGTCGAGCAGCGAGTCGCGCACCTGACGGATGCCGCCGTCTTCGCCTGGCAGACCGTCGATGCCTGCAAAGAGGGGCAGGGGAATCTTGCGGTCAAGGAACGCCTTTCGTGCGCCCAGGGCGGAGCGGTCGTTATGGCCGAAGACGAAGTCGATGCTGTTCAGGTCGCCTTTCCACGAGCTGACAACCTCGTAGGCCTTGTCTTCTGTCCAGTCGCCTTGGAGTTCTGCCACCACCCGCATCCCGGGGTAGGCGGCGATGGCATCGTCGAAGCCGCGGCTGCGCTCATCAGCAGGCGACGAACCTTTCAGACCGAGAATCTCCAGCACATGTCCTTTGCCGTTGAGCCGTGAGGCGACATACTCACCAATCTGATGGCCCATCTCGTAGTTGTCGGCACTGACGAAGGCGGTGTACTTATGGGAGTCGGTCTTACGCTCGAAGACGATGACGGGGATGCCTTTGTCGTAGGCACGGTCGATGGCGGGACTAACGGAGGAGAGCTGGTTGGGGGCAACGATCAGGAGGTCGATGCCGCTGCTGACGAGGCTGTCGATCTGCTGTATCTGGCGCTCGGAGTCGTCGAGGGCGGCGGCAAAGCGCAACTCGACGCCCTTGTGGAAGTTGGCCTCCATCTTCATCTCTGAGTTCTGCCAGTCGCGCCAGATGTCTTCAGAGCACTGGGATACGCCGATAATGTATTTGGGGCTCTTCTCGGAACAGGCTGTCAAGACGAGGCTGATTCCGATGAGCAAAAACAGACTGGAAATTCTACTTCTCATTGGCTGGCTAATTAATTCGCGTCGCAAAGTTACGACAAAAATCTGAAAAATGCACGAGAAAAAAGAAAAAATTGCGTACCTTTGCCCTCCAAATGACGAAATACAACACTTACTGTCTTGAAAACGGGCTGCGTGTTATCCATCTGCCGTTGGCATCGCAGGTGGTCTATTGCGGTTATGACATTGCGGCTGGGTCGCGCGATGAACTGCTTGGCGATGAGGGGCTGGCGCACTTCTGTGAGCACATGACCTTCAAGGGTACGGCGCGGCGCAGTGCCCTGCAGGTGATCAACGACCTGGAGCGCGTGGGGGGCGAGCTTAATGCCTTTACCAATAAGGAGGACACCGTGTTCTATGCCGCCGTGACGAAGGAGCATTTTGCCAAGGCGGTGAATCTGCTGACGGACATCGTGTTTCACAGCCTGTATCCCCAGCACGAGATCGACAAGGAGGTGGAGGTAATCTGCGATGAGATCGAGAGCTACAACGACTCGCCCTCGGAGCTGATCTACGATGAGTTCGAGAACCTGATCTTCCAAGACCATCCCCTTGGACATAATATCCTTGGCCAGGCCAGCCAGCTCCGCAGCTATACCACTGACGACGCTCTCCGTTTCGTGTATCGACACTACCGTCCAGACAATGCCGTGTTCTTCGTTTATGGCGATGTGGATTTCGGACGGCTCTGTGGTAGTCTTTCGAGGAGGGAGGAGTGTGGAGGGTGGAGTGAGAATACTCCGAGGGCTGATTCTGACTTATCATCTGTTCCAGAAGGTAATCTCCCTCCTCACTCCACACTCCTCCCTCCTCGAAATCCCCTCCTCCCTTCCCGAAACCTCCTCGTCGAAAAAGACCTCGGTACCCATCAGGCCCATGTGATGATAGGCTGCCGCGCCTATAGCTATGTCGATCCGAGGCGCATGGCGCTATACCTATTAAATAATATGTTAGGCGGGCCAGGCATGAACGCACGCCTGAATCTCTCGCTGCGGGAGCGCCACGGACTCGTCTATACTGTGGAAAGCGCGATGGCAGCCTATTCCGACACAGGGGTGTGGAGCGTCTATTTCGGCTGCGACCATCACGACATCAGCCGCTGCAGGCGACTGGTTCGGCGCGAGCTGGACCGTATGATGACCCGCCGCCTCTCTATGTCGCAGCTGGCTGCGGCCAAGCGGCAGCTGAAAGGACAGATCGCTATCGGCTGCGACAATCATGAACAGTTTGCACTCGATTTCGGAAGGAGTTTCCTGCATCATGGGCAGGAGCGCGACCTCGAGACCCTCTTCGCCCGCATCGATGCCGTCACGGCAGAAGACATACAACAGGTGGCAGGCGAACTCTTCCCTGCAGACAATCTTACAACACTGATTATCAGTTAAAAAATGTAAGCAAGAAAAATCAGTAATTTTGCACAAAAATAGTAATACGTTATGCCACGCAAGACCGACGGAATAGAATTTGAGATTCACCCACGCCCCACCAAGGGCGAGGATGGCAAGCCATTGCTCTACGTTCGCCCAGCCAAGGGCCGCAAGAAGAGCTTCAAGGATTTGGAGACGTTCTGCAACAATTATCGCAACCTGCGCACAGGAGAGCTGCAGATGGTGATGGGCGTATTGATGGAGGTCGTCGGGCACTGGCTCTCTGACGGTTATCGCGTGGAGACACCCCTCGGCTCGTTTGCTCCTAAGCTGAAACTTATGGGCGAGCACACCGACCCCAAGACCATTCATGGCCGCGATGTGAGATATGCCGGCATAGAGTTCATCCCCTCCAAGGAGTTTGTCAAGGAATGCGGTCAGAACCGCGAGGGCTACCGCAAGAGCGATGAGCCAGTGGGCAACAGCCAGATGCACGACCAGCAGGCGATGGACGAGGCCCTGCGTCGCAGCATACGAATGGGCTACACCACCATTCCTGATTTTATGATCTACAGCGGTCTGAAACGTGACTCCGCCAAGGCTTATCTCGACAGCCTCTGTCAGGGCGAGCATCCCCGCCTGCGGAAGGTGCGCGAGAGCCGCCGTTGGATGTACTTCCTAAAGAAAGACAGTTCTAGGGAATAAAAGTCGGATTCTGCCGTTCGCCCCAACATAAAAGGGCGGGTGCTCCAAGATGTAAGGGCGCCCGCCCTAATTTGTGAGGACGGGCGGCAACAACGAGCCCGAACGCACCTTTCTCCCTGTTTGCAGGCACCTTTCTCCCTGTTTGCAGGTACCTTTCTCCCTTTTGCAAGGCTTGTTCTTTTTTCGTAGGCCTACGTCCTCTCCCACCCCGTGCCGTTCTCTTTCCGCAAGAGACTGCTTTCTTCTGCGATGCAAAGGGTTAAAAATAACTTAAACCGCAGCCTGATTCAATGATATTCGGATATTATTTTGTAATTTTGCACCTGCATCTGCCCCATGCGGCTGGGATGTCATCTGAGGGTGACGGAGCCACGGGGCGGAGCACTACATATTAGAAAAGCGACACTGTACGCTTTGTTTTTGGACATTTGAACGTAGGAAACTCAAATCTCAATCAAAGACAAACGCAGAGGTGACGCCTACGGATGTGTATATCATGCGCAGCCGGAGTGTGCCGAGGGCTAACAGTATGCCCTCACGCACACTTTTGGGTGCATTGTAATATACCCGTCTGAGGGTATCGAATCTGTTCGTTCTATTGAGAAGGCACTTCCTACGGCCTAAATGTCGGAACGGGCAGAAGGAGATACCCTCGTTCTTTTCTGGTATGTAGTCAAACAAGACGGGCAATCATATAAAAGTCTGCTTATTGTGGGTATCTGTAGGCGCATGACATAAGAGATACATGGACAATCTGCATTTATACCACGTGTTGGAAGGGGCACTTAGAATGGAAGATCAATTCTGTGCCGCTGATGGGCAATTGATAAAGAACAGCATCGTTGAAGCAGCACTTTCACTTCAACCGAATTTGATAAGACTACTACTGGCTAACGAAGAGCTCGCTGCTTGTTTTTTTACTGATGTAGAAGGCGTGAAGGTTTTTGACAAAGTGAAGTTCCAACGCTTCGTGATGAACAAGTCTTTCTTGGCTGACAGCTATACCTCATATAAGAATAAAATTGGGCTTACAGATGAGGATGGCAGATTCGTTAGTGAAAGTCGTGAGATAGTTCTTTCATGGCCATACAAAGATTGCATGCTTGAAGGAGGACAGACAAAAGAAGATGCCAGGCGTGACGAAATCTTCTGGAGCGAAATACTTGCACCTGATGCCATCAATCGACTGACTGAGCCTAAGGCATTTACAGGGTTTAAAAGGTTTGATAAGGATGGAGAGCGTAATATAGAGCATTTGCTCCCTACTGATAATCTTATCATCAAAGGGAATAATCTACTTTCACTTTACTCTCTCCGTAAGATATTTTCCAATCGTGTCAAACTAATATTCATTGACCCACCATATAATACAGGTAATGACAGCTTTGGGTATAATGATTCATTCAAGAGGTCTACGTGGTTAACTTTTATGAAAAATCGTCTTGAAGTAGCAAAGGAAATACTAAAAGAAGGAGGAAGTATATTTATAGAATGCGACAAAAATGAAGTGTTCTACTTAAAAGTCCTATGCGATACGGTTTTCGGAAACGACAACTTCGTGAGTGACATTGCTGTGCAAACATCTTATGCCAATGGTTTGAAGGTAAGTCAAAAGGAAAAGACGATTCTAAAAATGAAAGATACCATACTGGTGTATAAAAAAGGAGAAATCAGTATAAAGCCCCAATATGTTGAAAAGCACTATTGGGATACACATTATAACTCTTTATTAACCATCAACGAAAATGGAACAATGGAGTTGACTTCGCTTAAAGAAGAACTTGTAAGGTTAGGCATAATTGAAGAAGGAGAAACAATAACACGTAAAACTATCGACAAACCTGCTTTTTTCAAGTATGTATGCGAGAATAAAGATATCATATGCTGTTTGAATCCAATTCATTCTTCAGGTGAAACTAAACAAATTGCTCAGCAGTCACATGGTAGAGTTATCAAACACGAAAACTCTTCTGGAAGTACACAATATTTTTACAATGGAAGACAGATCGGCTTTTTCAACCAATGCTTCCATGATGTCAACGGCGTAGAAAAACTATCGACGCTGCTTGGTGACATCTGGACTGACATTGATTTTGGAAATACTCAAAATGAAGGTGGCGTGTCTTTCCCTTCTGGGAAAAAAGCAGAAATGTTATTATATAGAATCATTAGTATGATGACTGATGAGCAGGATTTAGTAATGGATTTCTTTTCTGGAAGCGGAACGACGGTAGCAGTCGCTCATAAGATGAATCGCAGATATATTGGCTGTGAGCAGATAGAGTCACACGTCGAAATGATAAAAACACGATTGAAAAATGTCATTGATGGTGACCCATCTGCTGCCTCAAAACTTGTCAGATGGCAAGGTGGCGGTTCCTTCGTCTATTGTGAACTCGCCAAAGCAAATGATATGTTTGTAGAAAAGATACAAGTTGCAACTACAGCTGATGAGTTGAAGACAATTTGGGCGCAAATGAAGGAAACCGGTTATCTCAGTTACAAAATAAACATTGCTACAATCGATGCTAATGCTTCTGACTTTGAGGTTCTTTGTATCGAGGACCAGAAGCGTTTCCTTATAGAGTGCCTTGACAAGAACATGCTCTACGTACCCTTCAGCGATATTGATAGTGAGGAATATGCTATCAGCGAAGAGGACAAACGTCTGTCTAAAGAGTTTTATCAAAAGAATTAAGCATTATGGCCAATCTTCAAGAAAAACTCGAAAGCGAATTTGGACGTCGCAACATTTCTCAACTCGAACTGCCAGAATACTTTGAAACAAGTTTGAGTCCTTCACGCAAATTGCGTCCATATCAGGAAGAGTGCTTTCGCTACTTCTTGACATACATGAATCCTGAGAATGATTTCGATGGCAAGCAGGCTCGCCCTCATCTGCTGTTTCACATGGCAACAGGTTCTGGCAAGACACTGATAATGGCTGGGGCTATGCTTTATCTCTACGAACAGGGTTACCGCAACTTTCTGTTCTTTGTAGATAGCACTAATATCGTAGAGAAAACAAAGGATAACTTTCTCAACGCTGCATCAAGTAAATATCTCTTTGCTCCACAGATAGCAATCAATGGGAATCGGGTGGAAATCAGGAATGTTGACAACTTCCAGGGTGCGGCAACAGACTGTATAAACCTCTGTCTTTGCACTATTCAAGGGCTTCACTCAGACTTGAACTCTGAAAAGGAGAATGCGCTGACTTATGATGATTTCACAGACCTGCCTGTTGTCTTGATTTCAGATGAAGCTCACCACATGAATGCCTGGACCAAACGCGGTTCTAAGACGAAAGAAGAGGAACAGCACATCAAGAACTGGGAACAGACTATAACGAACATTTTCAACAAGGATAACGGTGCTTTGCCCAACATCTTGCTGGAGTTTACTGCTACTGCTGATCTTTCAGATTCTGCCATTGCCCAGAAATACGAAGATAAAATCATCTTTGACTACCAACTCAAGAAGTTTCGCGAGGACCGATACTCGAAAGATGTGGAGGTGGTAGAGACCGACCTCGCCCCACTTGACAGAGCGCTTCAGGCAATGATTCTAAGTCAGTATAAGCGTAAATTGTTTGCTAGCATAAGGCTGAACATCAAGCCCGTTGTGCTATTGAAAACCAAGACCATCCCAGACAACAAAGAAATATATACAGAGTTCATAAGTGCCGTTTCAAGGCTTGACATAAACGGAGTGAATAGGATACGGGAAAGGGCCAAGGATGATTTGAAGGCAGCTTTTGACTACTTTGACGCACATGCCATCTCTGCTGAGAATTTGATACTTGAGCTAAAAGAGGAATTCGCAGAAGAACGTCTCCTACTTGTAGATGGGAATAACATTTCTGCGGAAAAGCAACAATTGCTCAATACGCTTGAAGACCCATCGAATGGTATCCGTGCTATCTTTGCCGTAGATATGCTCAACGAAGGCTGGGATGTGCTGAACCTGTATGATATTGTCAGACTATATGATTCACGTGTAGTGGAGAACGGAAAACCGGGCAAAACGACTATTCAGGAAGCCCAGTTGATAGGGCGTGGAGCACGATATATGCCTTTCGCCGACCCTAGCCATCCTGAGTTTGAAACCGACAAACGAAAATACGACGGCGACGCATCGAATCCGCTTCGCGTGATAGAGAAACTGCATTATCATAGTGCCCACAATCCACGTTATATTCAGGAACTCAAGACTGTACTCAGAGAGAAAGGAATCATACCCGAATCAAGAGTGCAACTCGACCTTTTCCTGAAAGACGATTTCAAGGGAAGTCGCCTTTACCAAAAAGGTATCGTGTTTACCAACGAACGAAAACCGCTCGCACAATTGGAAGACGATGGAACCATAGGCTGTGCCATACTGAAAAAGGCATTCAAGGTAGTTATGCCTACAGGTAAGATGCGTTCTGGTCTTATCTTTGGCGATGCTGCACCCAGTGAAGTACTGACGAGTGTCATCATTAGCATAAAACTAGAAGAATTGGGCAAGCATATTATACGAACGGCTCTAAACAGTTTTTCAACATACAATTTCAACTCGCTGAAACAACTCTATCCGCAACTCAAGTCGTGTAAGGAGTTTATCGAGAGCGACAACTATCTGGCAAAACTTGCAGTCAAAGTGAACGGTAGCCAAACATCGCTTGCAGGCTACACACAGGAAGACAAGCTGTATATTGCCAGAATGGTGCTGAAAGAGTTGGAATCCATGCTACGGACCAGAGGCAGAAGTTATCGGGGAACAAAAGAATTCAAGCCATCAGAGTTCAACACGATATTCAGAGACAAGATATCGCTGAACATCTCGATACCGGCCAATGGAAATCAAGAGTTCGGAAAATCGATGAAGACACCGAGCAATCCAGAATATGCACTCGACCTGCTGAAAGTCAAATGGTATGCCTATAATGACAACTACGGCACATCCGAGGAGAAGGCTCTTGTCAAATATATCGAGAGCAAGGTGGAGAAGTTCGAAGAGAAGTACGACGAGATATATCTTGTGCGCAATGAAAAGGACTTGAGGATATATGACTTCGCAGAAGGCCGTCCTTTTGAGCCAGACTTTGTCCTGTTCCTCCGCGTAAAAGGTTCGAAAGACAAGTATGACAACCTTCAACTCTTCATAGAACCCAAGGGAGATCATCTGCTTGTAACTGACAAATGGAAAAATGAATTCTTGAAGCAGATAAAGGCGATGGCAGAAATATCCTGGTGTACCCAAAACGATGATTTCTGTGTTTGGGGTGTTCCTTTCTTCAATGAAAAGACGAACACAGATTTCGTGGCGACTATGAATGATGAAGTTTTAGGATATATAGACCAAGAATCCGAGGCCCAAGAAGACAAGCCCCAAGAAGACAAGGGGACGCTGACCATACCAATCTACAACGAATATCACGATGGTTGCTTACCGCTTTATTCGTTCCATGTAGCCTGCGGAATCAATGAAGAGCAGGCTAATCCCAAGGAAGATGCAGGCAGATGGGTAGACGTGTCCGGGAATGGATTTACCCCCGACCCTCAGAAGTATTTTGTAGTCTATGCCAAGGGCAACTCAATGGTTCCCAAAATTCACGATGGCGACTTGTGTGTTTTTGAATGGGGCAGATATTATGGTGGGTCTCGTAACGGGGAAATTGTCTTAGCCAGAACACCTGCAGACGACAATGACTATCAAGGCAAGTTTACCATCAAGAAATATACCAGTGAATGGGCATATAATGAGGATGGAGAGAAGGAACATAGTAAGATAGAGTTGCTACCTCTAAATACTGACGGGTACGAACCGATACTATTGGACAAGGATGAGCCTGAACGTCATTATATCGTTGGCATATTCAAAACTGTCATTAAGAAAGAAAGACAATAACGGCAGAGGCATAGCTCAGGCAAGTCCTTGGCAAATTCTACCCAAAGAGCAGCCATACTCAAATAGGCTGTAGGGGTATGCCAACACCTTGCCAACACTATGGGTAGGGCGAGAGAAGAGCGGAGACAATAAGGTGAGTGAGAAAACCATCTCCAGCCAAGAGCAGACGGCAGGGGTGGAGTACATGAATAGTGCTACCCGATAGCAATTAACTTGTTGTTGGGTAAATCATATCTGACGGGATGGGCAAAGCAGATGGCTTTACCGTCGTAGACGGCAGTGGTATCGATGCCCCGATGCTGGAACTCATCCATGAGAGCCTTATCGTGATAGGCTCGCATGGATGACCACGCACGGCTTTGAACCTGCTGATTGAACGTGTTGACTAACTCTGGAATTTGCATGTCTGCGAACTGCAGGGCATACTTGATGTAATAAATGTGCTGTTGCATAACGTTTTGTTTTGAAGTTTATAATTCTCCCGCATCGTACTGACCACCGTGGCTCATGCTATGCTCGGTTGAGCTAACGCTCTTCCTCTCTCGCGACTCGGCAAAGCTCAAACATGTTTGGCTCTGCTCTCGCTGCTCGCTCGGTTGGCGAGTCACCCTTTCGGGCACTGCTCTTGATGCTTCGGGGGCAAAGGTAGAGAATATTGGGCAAAGTACAAAATAAACATTAAATTATTTGCAGTGGCCAGTTGTACCCCATAGATGTTAAATTGCCTTTAATGTAAATGCCATATCATAATTAATCATCTGTCCGCTGTCAACATACTTTTGCCATGCATCTTCGTTGTGACTGATGCCCGAAAGCTTAGTGGAGTTTTCTGCCTTGAAACGCTGGTAGATTGTTTCAAGGATTTCGAGTTCCTCGTCTGAGAATTCAGAAAGGTCAGGAGAAAGTGTGGAGGTGAGTTTAGTACCTTCGGCTCCAGATTCAAAATGCACAATCTCTTGTTGGATGTCATCATAGAAACTATAGATCCTGTCCCACCGAATGGGCACAGGGCCTCGCTGAATGGCTTTATAGGCCAAACCGCTCATTCCTTTGCTGGTTATCTTATAACTATAGAAATCTGTGTAGAACAGCAACTTGTTCATCATCGTGAAGAATACACCATGATACTTCTCTATGTAGAAAAGGATGATGTTTTTGAGTTTGCTGATAGACTGGGTGGCATA
>OCTW011480142.1_pt1 | contig 27990 bp, 42 predicted proteins | sample 1539671 | NCBI WGS metagenome assembly OCTW01 (sample SAMN02144230, study PRJEB22623) | gut metagenome | biome: sheep rumen | host: Ovis aries | place: New Zealand | reverse complement strand
GAGCTGCTGCTTTTGGGTCAAACGTAGAACCGCCACCGCCGCCACTACCACGGCTTCCACCACGACGGCTGCGACCGCCACCACCACCGCCGGTTGACGGGTCTTTGTGACCGCCTATATCTGCTTTATCTCGTAATGCTTGTGCTTCTTTCGCTTTCGCAAGATATTGGTTCATCAACTCATCGGCTTCAGCTTGCGCAGATGCAACCGCTTTTGCTTTTCTTTCTTCATCGCCGGCTTTTGTCGTAAACCAATTACCATACTCGCTTGCTGCTTTGTTGCGAGCTTTGACTACGAGCAAATATGCTTCGGTGTACGCATTCAATATTGCTTGCGCTTCTGCTTCGAGACGAAGTGCGGTACAATAGTCTGCACTCTTTTGTGTGAGACGTTGTTTCCACTCATCAACACTCTTGCAGTAACCCATTTCCTTGCCGAATTGGTCGTTGCAAGCCTTGACAAGCTGCTCTTCTTGCTTCTTTGTGCCGTTGAAATTGTTGAGCCTATCTGTGTAGAGCTGCACGTTAGCGTAGGCTTTTGCGTAGGCTTTTGCACCATCTTCAGTCGCTTGCTCTTGCGCTTTCTGCGCCTGCGTTGCTTCTTCCGATGAGCCGACCCACTCGACAAAGAGCGAGATTACTTCGCCCAATGCCCAAATGATTGCGCCGATGCCGGTTGAGATGAGTGCGAGCTTGAAGCCTTTCATTGCGAGAGACGCTGCTTTTGTCGCTGCTGCTGTCGCATATTCAGCGATTGAGAGCTTGCCCGATGATGCAGCAGACAGCTCTTTTGCCGCAGCTGCCGACTTGTCGGCTGTCGCACCCATTTCGGTTGCAGCAGTATTAGCTTCTTCAGCAGCAGTCTCTGCTGCTGTCATTGTTGCTTGCTGCTCTGTGACTGCGACATCGGCTTCTTTCGTTGCGACAGCTTCTTCTTCAGCTTTGTTTCCGTCGCCCATGAGCTTGTTCCACACTTCTTTCAACTTGTTCATCGTCACAAGTTGAAATGTGCTGTCTTTGTTTAGAGCCTGCTGAAGCTGTTGCAGACCCATAGTGATAGACATGAGAGCTTGCACTCGCAACATTATCTGTTGCAGATGCTCGTTCTCGCCACCAAAGAGAGCGACCACACCCTGCGCTGCGCTGAATGCGCCCGATAGACCTGACAAGCCTTGAATGACACCGGCGATTTGGTTCTCATCATTTGCGAAAACGCTACCTTGCTGCTGAATGTCGCCACGCACATCACGCAAGCGACCGAGTTCTTCGGCCATTGCACGATACTCTTCGCTCTTTTCAGAACCGCCGGCAAGCACATACTGCTGCATCGCTTCTTGCAGCTCTCTGATAGTCTGCTTCAGCGTCTTCTTTTGCTCGTTGTCTTGCTTGCTCGCTTCAGCATCTGCTTTATGCTGTTGTTCGAGTTTGAGCAGCGCATCGGCTTGTTTTTTGGCTTCGCTCACAACTTCCTTGCGCAGCTTGACGTTCTCTCTGATAGCTTTCGCTTGGTCGTAGAGCTGCTTCGCTTGCTTGTCATCGCCAGTGTTGAGAGCAACTTTCTGCTGCTCTGCGAGACGCTTCCACTCTGCTTCAAGCTCTTTGATTGCGCTCTCGTTAGTGTCAACGATGCGGTCTATCTCTGCAAAAGCACTGTCGAAGTCGTTGATGACAGTACTCATGTCAATGTGCAGTGCCGGCACATCGGTAAGCAGCGACTGAATGCGAGCCGACTGCTGCTCGATTGTGTCACCTGCTTGATTGACGTGTTCTATCATCTGCTCTACTCCCTCATCGAAGCCGGTGAGGTCTATCGCAGTGCCAATGCTCAATGTGCCGTCGCTGTTATTTTGTGCCATATACCGTTATTGTTTCTTCGTTGAACTTGTCGAAATTCTGTGGGTTGTTTGCGTCAAGCGCATCATCGTAGAGCGGTCTGTCGCTTGTCTCGCTCACATCTCCCGGCATAGGCATCGCACGACTATACATCAAAGCATTCAGATAGCTCATCTCATAGAGTACATACTTTTCAGTTACATTGAAGATGCGAGCGATGCCGAGTACTGTTGCCCAAATGCTGTCATTCTTTACGTCTCCACTTCCTTTGTCGGCTTCAGTATGTTTACTTCGTTTAGGGAAGTGGTAATGCCGAAAAAATAGCCGACTTCCATATCTTCGAGACGTTTGACGATGACTTTGAACATCGTTGACGGCGACACATAGCGCAGTATCTTGTCGGCAAGCTCCGCTCGTGCGTCGATAGTGATGCTCACTTTGCGAGTGCGCTTAAAAAGCCACCATTTGCGCTCTGTGAGCGTTTTCTCTTCGGTTCGAGTAAGATTATTAGCACCGAGAATTAACGTCGCTGCGATGTCTGCAATCGCTCTGTAATCTTTCGCAAAGCGAAGCACAGCATAGACTTGTTTGTCGTGTTCGACATTTGGTATCACGGGTAATGTCGATGCGAGTTCGCTCACGAGTATTAGCGTACCGACAGAAGGCGGTGCGATGTCATACGTCACACCGTCTATCTCTATTGATGCGAGCTTGCGTTCAAGTATCGCAGACGCAACACGCTGCTCGACAGTTCTTGTTTCGTTGCTCATTGTCTCTGTCATTGATGTTATGTGTGGCGAGAGCAGGACTCGAACCTGCGACCTTTGCGTTATGAGCGCAATGAGCTACCACTGCTCTATCTCGCTATGAGCAATTCTAACCTACCGAACTGCGAAGGGGTGTCTTTCCACACGTCAAAAGGATTGCATAACCACGAGAGAGCGTCACGCCCAATCGGTTTGAGCGACACGGAACTTCTTGTAAAGCTCGCCGTCGGCGCAAGCGAGAATTTTGAAAGTGATGTCAACATAGTGACCCTCTTCCTCGCTGCTTCCGGGTCGCCAACTAACGTGAGTGCGACGTGCCTTGATGCCAATAGCACCGATGTTCTTCGGTGTCAATTTCACGCTGAAGTCATCGCTCACGACGTTGGTCTTCACAGTAAGCTCGTTGTCAGCGACAGCGTTGCCGGTCAACAGAGTTTCAAGCGCAAACGACGGCTCTTTCACACGAGTAGTGATAGTGACTGTGGGTTCGCCCTCTTCCTCTGCGACAACAATGCCGCCGGTTGCAGTTGCGGTCAACGTCTCGCCGTCTTCTGTTGCGAGCGTTGTCGATTTGTCGTTGATAGTGCCGATGTCGGTCAGCGTTGCGGCCATAGCGTCGTTTTCGCCGGTCTTGCCAATCTCAATCTTGCACTTCGACCATGACATTACTATTTTCGACATAGTTGTAGTGTTTTAGTAGTTGTTAATCTTGTGAAAGTCTCTGAAATCGCAATCTCGCATAAATGAGATGCTGCTCCAACTCTTCGTTGAGCATAGATGTCGGTGTCAAGTCGCTTTCGATGAGATACTCTGTCGAGCCGTGATGCTCGATAAAGTCGATGACCAACGCTTCAAGCTCTGCGACACGCTCTTTGTCTTCGACTTTGCGACCGTCTGTGCGCAGTGTGATGTCAGGAACGTAGATGTTCAAGATAACTACACCCTGCTGCACTTGTCCGTCGAGACCCGACAGAAATTTGACGATGATGTCTTCACTTGTCGCATCTGCCGGGCGCATCTCGCTGCGATATATTGAGCCACGAATGGCGGCACCGAGATTGCTCTGCTTGATGAGCAAGTAAAAGTCACGCTCTATCTGTTTCTCTGTCTTCATGCGTTCTTGTAATCGTCGAGTAATTCTTGAATGAGTTGTTCTGCTCTCATCTGTGCGCTTGATAGCACGTCTTTGTGGTGTATCGCTTCGACATAAGCAGCGTAGTGCATACCTGCGCAGACGATAAGCACGACACCATACGGGAACTCTGCTGCGAGCTTGTCGAGCAATGCTCGTGCAGCCGGTGCGCCTTTCTCGCCGTTGCCGCTCTTGCCCTTGTACTGCTTGACTGCGCCCTCGTATATGGGCTTGCCGTTGTAGAGAACTTCGTAGCCGATTGAGCTGCGCAGATTGCCGGTCACATCGCCCCAATTATTCGGGTGTTCTTCACGAGCAATCTTGACGCACTCTTCGCCGATGTAAGACAATTCGTCTGCAAGCTCTTGCACAAGCTCATCTCGCTTCTTTTGTATCGCTGACTGAAACTTCTTCAGCGTGAAGCTCGACACGAGTACACCTTTGTACTTGCTGTGATATTGCTTGCTCTGCGCCATGACTACACAAGTATCTGCACACGGCCAACAGTCGTGAGCGGCTGAACCGAGATGACACGATGCTCGCCGAGCGATGTGCCGTCACGAGTGAGCAGAATGCGGCTGTGTTCAAACGTCATCGTCTCAACGAGTACAGTGTACGATGCAGTGTGAAACTCGCCGTCTTCATACGCACCGAGACGGTTGTCGTTGTTGACATTGATAGAGCAGTCAATCGGCTCGCTCCACGATTGCTCGTTAGCGACCGGCTCGCCGTACTCGTTCAACGTCACAGCGTCATCGTCGATGATTGCATATTGCAGCGTGCCATTCGTTCTCATATCACCACAGATTTGTGCCGTTTCGCACTACTCTCAAAGCGTCGGGAATAATCTCATCTGCATCTACACCGTACTCATTGCACCACATTGCGAGACTTTCTTTGATTGCGTCTTCACGCACAGACGTTGAGACACCGTTCTCGCTGCGTGACTGCTCAATGTAGCCGAAGACAAGCCGAACAGCGAGCCGAAAGATTTCAACGTCTTTCGGCTGCGCCGTAGCTTGCGCATCGAGACCGGCATTGAACAACACGAGTTCAAGCGTGCCGTTGTCCGGGTAGAATGTGTTCGCAATAGCGTTACACAGCCGTTTCAATGCAGTTAGATTGTTCACGATGCAGAGAAGTTGGTTTTAAGAGTGTAAATGCCGTTCATCTCCGTAATCACGGGCAGAGCGAATGCTTCTGCTTTCGTGAACTCGACACCGTTGCTGTTCTGCGTCTCGCCGACACCCCACTGCGACACACGAATGCGACCGTAGTTAGAGTAAGCAACACCGGGTTCGGGTTTAAGCTCGTTGTTGGTGAAAGCGTTCTTCACGACACCGAGCTTGCCGGCAGGCACGAAGACCATGTTCTGCACATTCCACGGTGTGCAGGGCGTGCGCTTGCCGTGGTTTTGTATCATCACAGTGCGGCGAATGGGCTTGAACACCGGGTAGCCGTTCTCTTGCATATAAGCGTTCAAGTCTTTCGGCATCACGATACGTGCAGACTTGTCGGTTCCCCAAATCATCTTCTTGATGAGCGTCGAGCGGCACATATAAGAGATGAGCTGCGGCGAGCAGAGAATTTCGCTGAATGCGACCTTGTCTTGCGCTGCGTCGATGACTTCTTGAATGTCGCCGAAGCAGTCAACGCTCTCGATGTTGGCCTTCGTCCAAGCGGTCGTGCTTGTAGCGATGTTGTCGGCAGGCTGATTGTAGGAAATCGAGCCACGCACACCGCCTTCGGGGTTCGTAGTCTCATCAAGAGTTACAACACCCTCGTTAGAGAGAGCCTTCAAGAAGATGAGGTCGAGTTTACCGAGTACAGACTTGACAACAGTCTCGACGTTGCCCCACATGAGAGTAACGAGCTGCTGCGCCTTCGTCTTGTCGGGAATAGACTTGCTGTCGAGCAACGCAAGCACTTTGCGGTAGTCTTGAATTGCCATGGGCAGCGTGATAGCGTGAACGAGAATGCTCTCTGACAGAGTTTCAAGACCGTTGGTGCCGAGAATAGCTTCTTTCGAGCTGTCACCAATGGTGGGTGCAGCAACAGAGATGTTGTACTGACCAATCAACTCTTCAAAGGTGAGACCGATTTGCGGTGTGTCCCAAGTCAGATAGTCCTCGAAAATCACGTTGTCAAACAGACGCTTGTTCAGTTCAGAAACAGCGTCAAAGCGAAGCTGCACGTTGCGTGTCAGCTCGCCAAAGATTGAACTAAAAACAAATTCAGGCATGGCGATTACTGTTTGATGAACAAGATGTTCGGGTTAGACTTCAGCGTGAAACCGTTGAGCCAATCTGCGACGATTGGGAACGAGAGAGCAGGATAGAGAACGACTGCATCATAAGCAGCGTCGAAAGTGGGCAGACCCTTGCCGTTGAACTCTTCATCGGCAGCGAGTACTGCGTTGGGTGCGTACTTCGGTGCAGCAGGCACTGCTTCTGCGCTCTGCGTTGCGGCAGTGTACTCTGAACTCTCGACAAGCACGTCATCGGCAGCGAGACCGGTGTAAGCAGACGAAAGAGTGAGAACGTCGTAGTCTGCATTGCTCGTGTCAATCGCACTGATAGAAGGCGATGCACCGTAATGACCGACTTTCGACACCTTGTCACCGACTGCGAAGTAGTTGCCCTTTGCAACACGAGGCTTCGTTGTAGTACCGCCGGCAAGCACAACACCGCTCTTGCAGATGTATGCCTTGCGAGTGGCAAAATCTACATACAAAGGTGTGCCACGACGAACAACAGTGCCGTTAGCGATAGTTTGGTCGGGTTTGAAACCGCCCGGCAGAACTTTCGCTTCACCTCGCCAAAATTCGGGAAACCGTCCCGAATAGGCAGTTTTCTGAAATTCGATAGCCATTGTAATGCGAATTTTGAGTTAAACAATGAGTGAGTTTGAGTGCGATGTCTTACGACTGCGGCACAGCAGACGGCAGCGACTTCGCCCAACTTTGAGCGTCAGCTTTCATCGCTTCTTCAATCTTGCCGCTCTCATGCGCTGCACTCTTTGGCATGAGATTGTCGTTGACCATTTCCTGACGCACGGCTTCAAGCTCCTTGTCGATGTCTGCATCATCTGCGAATGACATACGTCTGACAAGATAGTCGGGAATGCCGAGCTTCTTGGCTTTCTCTGCAATCGTTGCACTGCGCTCTGCTTGCGCTTTCTCCTTTTTGAGAGCAGCGTTCTCGCTTTCGAGAGCGAGTACACGCTCATCATACTTCTTGAAGCGAGCGTCAATCATAGCTTGAATGTCGTTTGCAGCGGTCGTGTTGTCGTCACCCTCATCACCCTCGTTGCCCGATTGTGCGTTCTGTGATTGTGACTTTGTGCGCTTGCCGCTCGTTTTGCGAGTAATCTCTGCTTGCGTGAGCTTCGCATAGCGAGCGAGAGCAATCGCCGATTTGTCGATGTCTTCGTCTGAAGCATCGGTTGCGAGACCCTCCGAACCGATTTCAACGAGTTCGTCGAGTGCCTTGCTTGTAAGTCCCATGTCTTTGCATCGCTCTGACAGAGCCTTCAGTAATTTCTTCTTCATGTCTTGATTGATAAATTTAGTTGAAAAACCTGCTGCAAATGTAGAGAAAACTTTTTAGTTTTAGTGCTTATTAAGTAGCAAAAATCTCGATTTTGTGGAAAAGTGGTGTTATTGTAAATCAAGCGGTTACAAAAATGCAACATTTTTTAACAGAAAAAATCGCCACTTTTTTGCTCAAAAACTTGCCCATTTCGACAATAGGCTATAATTTTGCAACGTAGTTAGTACTTAACAAGCACTAACGACAAGCAAAAATCGAATGTTTAACAATCAAAACGCAACTGATATGACAAAGCAAGAATTTATCCAAAGAGCAATCGTCAAAGTGAGTGACGATGAGTTCAACGCAATTAACACCGTCTATATGGCGAGCGACGTTGACAAAGACACGTTCTGCGCAATGTGGCGCAAGATGAACAGCAGCCGTGTCAAGCAAGCGAAAGCAGCCGCAAAGCGTGTCGGCGAGCTGCGCAAGATGATTGACAAGCTCTTGAATGTGGTCAACATGATTGAGCGTCTCACATGGGAAGAGCGCAACATTCAATTTATGAGCAACTTCACTAACAATGCGATTGATAGCTTGCTCGAAACTAACGGCATCGACATCTTCTTCAAACAACCGGCTTCCGTGAGAGCAGAGATAATGGCACGCATCGACGCTTACAATAACGAGATTAAGGAAATCGCATAACAACAACACGCTGCGCTATCGGCGAGACGGGCAACTTTAACGCAACTGTTTAACTCATAAATTCCAACAGCAATGAACTCAAACATCATCTATTTCGCAGCAGTCGCTATCGCAGCGAGCGCACCGGCAACTATCATGGCTGATGATTGGTCGAAGTACAGCAGCTATCGCATCATCGAAGCCGAGACACAAGAGCAAGCACAAGCGCAGTGCGCAGAGAACGAGTTGCTCTCTTACAGCAGCAACAAGCGTGAAGTCGTAGAGCGTTTTATCGAAGTCGATAGCCGCTACGGTCGTTAACAATAGTACTAACCACGAGAGCGCAGTCAGTGCGCTGCGCTCTCTTAACACTATCAAGCTATGATTTACTCAATAGACGAATATCGCAACATCAAAGAAGCGCATCTAATCGACGGCAAGACGATTGACGAAGTGTGCGTCAAAGTCGCCAAGTTATTAGACAAAGACAGCCGTTTCAACGTGCTACACTTCCGCAAGTACAACTACACCGGCAACATCAACAGCGAGCTTTCTCGCAAGCGTCACGCTGTGCGCCGAGTGCAAGCATCTCAACTTTAACTATCAACTAATTTAATAACTCGTGGGCGGTGCGTCGCTCATCGGCGAGAGCCGCCCACACAAAACAACGCAACTATGACAGATAACAAATTTTTCAGTTTCGAGAAAGAGAAAGTGCAGTCGCTCACACTTGACACGTTAGAGCGCACTCACAAAGAGAACGACATCTACGGCAACCCTCTGCGTGGCATCTATCACTATGCACTGCTGCAACAGCTCATCGAGATGTGCCAAGAGCATCACTACGATGTCGAAGTGTACGACTTGTTCGCAGCGCAGAACAGAGACCGCAACACTCCCGGTGTCGTGCTGCTGCCGCAAGTCGAAGCGCAGTACGGCGAGCGTGCAGTCGAAGCTCACATCTTGCGCCGTGTGTTCGCAAACATTCGTCTCACGAATTGGGACGATGAGAGCTACACGACCAATCTCGCAGTCGCTTTCCACCAAAAGGGAATACAAGTCGGCTTCGGCAACATGGTCAAGATTTGCCACAATCAATGTATGCTTTGCCCGACGCAGTACATCTCTACTTACAGCGAGCGTGGCAACGGTCGCTCACCGCAGCAGGTGACGCTCGAAGAAGTGATGCAGACCGTCAAGTCGTGGCTCTTTGACGCAGAGCATCGCATCGTGACAGAGCGTGCCAAGATTGAGCGCATGAAGCAGATAACTGTGAGCGCAGAGCAGATGTTTATGCTCATCGGTATGCTCACGACTATCCGTGTGAAGTGCGACAGCCGCAACAAGCAGATACACGAGAACCGTGTCTATCCGCTCAACCAATCGCAGATAAGCGACTTCACAGAGCAGATGCTCATTCGCTACGATGCAAAGCGCATCATCACGGCATGGGACATCTACGACGCAGCGACCGAGCTTTACAAAGCGAACACAATGGATATTCCGTCACTGATGCCGCAGAACCGGGCAATGGTGCGCTTCCTCGATGAGCAGTTCAATCTTGAAACGCTCGAAGTGTGACACAACAGCGAGAATGAGCGAGAGACGCACCTGCTTGCGCTCTCTCGCTCTCTAATCTCGCAAACGACTAACTTATCATCTTAACAACTTTGACGCTCTCACAGCGTCTAAAACGCAAAATTTAACGATATGGCAAAATATGCAATTTACAACAATGTCGAGATGACGATAAGCCACACGAGCAGCTATGGCCGTTATCGTCTCTCTGCGCTCATTGACGGCGAGCGCATCACAGCCGAGACAACCGACAGCGAGATTTATGATTACTTTGATTGCGACTACTACGACAGCGAAGACACTGACTTCGCTCGCCGTGCAGCGTACAACATTCTAACATAACAGCTATGACACAGAACGAGACTTACAACTTCGATGAGCAGACGTTTGTCGAACACTACTTGCTTGACTATTCGAGTAACCAGGACATCGCAGATATTGATGACATTTGCTGCGTACTTGACGGCGAGTATGGTGATGACGATGACAAAGAGCAGCGTCTCAAACAAGCCGGTTACTTTGATATGAGCATTCGTGAGCTACGCAAAGAGCTGCACGACTTAAAGCGCAAAGTGCTTGAACAAGCGTTTCACGACTATCTAATAACCCACTATATTACACCCAAGCAATGACAGAGATTGAATTACAAGAGCGTTTCTGCGCTAACTGCGAGAGACCTGACTGCATGAGATGCGCCGCTTTCGCTGCGCACTACGAGAGTGAGAACGGCGACCACGATGTTGACCCTGCTGCGTGCGACTACTACGAAGATGATGACATCGACGTGCCGTCACTCACAGAACGAGAGAAATATGAGCTGCAATGCGAAATCAACGAGACCGCAGCAGACTGTAACATCGGCTTCTAAAACTGACACGACAATGACACAAGATTTCAACCGCTACATCGTCATCGACGAAATAACGATGTCGCACTTGCTGCAAGTCGTTGAGCTTGCAGAAGCAATGGCGAAAGAGCAGTACACACATCTATTGAGCGAGATTGAGTTTGCGCAGCGTCAAGTCGCAAACAACGCTCGCATCTTCACCGGCTCGCACAACGTGCCGAAGTGCGCCACTGATGCCGGCTTCTACTCACGACTGAAAGACAAGTAACATTAACCATGCACGATTGCCGCAATAGATATGCACAAATCTTGTCTATTGCGGCAAAAATGCGTAACTTTGCACTTTGAAACGATATGAAACGACGCAACAAAATCGTACACGTCGAGCTGAAAGCGACACAGACGCACCACTACTTCAGCTCACTGAAAGCTATCTTCAACACGCTCTCTCGTGATGAAGTCGGCTGCTCTTACAAGTATCTCACGACACTGAAGCTCTACGATGACGGCAAGTGTTATGAGAACAAGCAATGTATCATTCGCATCGGCACGTTGCTGTCGATGCCCAAAAAGCGACAGCGTGATGAGAGTGACATTTGATTTAGAGCTGCCGAAGTCATGCAGCCACATCAAGCCGGTTCTCATTCGCCAAGCTCTGCGCTATCTCATCGAGAGAGACATCTGTTTTCTCTTGATAGATGATGAGAGACGTTGTAAGGTATCTAACATTAAAATTACTGACAAATGAAACGTGAAGACGCAATCAAGCTGTGCCGTTACTATCACGGCGAGAAAGAATGCCCACTCAAAGACGATACAGAAGTCACTCTGTGGTCTATTGAGCGAATGTGGGTTGATAATACAATCACAGAAAACGACACATCGTTCTTCAGTGAGATATTGACTGATTATCTCAACTTCGGTCTCAAAGACTTTCACAAGTTCGATGATGTACCCGTAACACTCAAAGCATTTCTTCTAAACCGCTGCATGAAATATGATGAGCGCATTGACATAGACAAATTCAAAAAATTCTATGAACAATATTACTCATAATGTCTAAATATCAACGAAAGAGAGCGTCATCTATTTGACGCTCTCTTTGTTAGAAGTTGCATTTCGTACCTGATGATGTATGTTCAAGAGTGTATGCTCGTGGGTTCTGCTCTAACACTTCCACGTCTATATACCATAAATCTTGTTTTGCATCATACTCTGCTTTTGTAATTCTCATTTTTACACCACGTTGCAAGATAATCTCATTCTCACTGTACTTTGACGGCGACGGTTTTCTTTTGCCGTCCCAACTTGGGCCGAATGAGCCGCATGATGAGAACGGTTCAGCATATACCATGCGTGTCCCTCTTGGGCAATAGATATTATAAATCACGTCTTTTCTACCCGTAGCGGTGAAACGAGTTTCTTTACATGAACCACATGAAAGAAAACTATCATCAACACCGATTTTGCCAACAAGCGCAGACGGGTTACTACGATATGCGGCTAACGACGGTATGCCAAAAGCATACTCAACTTCCCAACTCGCATCATCTCGTTTAATCCATACGTCATGCGGTACGCTGCATCTGTCTATTGCTTGTGTCATAGAGTTTATATGATGCTCTATTTCTGTGTCAGAGTGTTTCCAAGAATTTGAGTAATAGTGACCTCTAATTGCTCTTAATGGCTCCGTGATATATGCCGAGCCTGCTGTATAACCTGCGAATGCTCGCTTCTCTTCTCGTGTAGCTGTGGCATAGTATTGAACAGCATTATCAAAGAAATAGTCATTTGCATCACCTGCCGTGATGTGCCATTTTGCTGCATCTTTTCTTGATTGACTATAAGCATCGTCAAGATTTTCTCCCAATGCAGCGAGTTTCATGCGCACGAGAGCGACATTCACGTTGCTCTTATTAAGCTCGCTCTGCAATTCAAGTAATTTAGCCACGAGTTTAGGTGCTTTCGCTTCAGATAGACGCTTATCGACAAGAGCTTTCGCACAGTCTATAAATTCATCATCTGTGAGAGCCTCACCGAGCTTCGTTGCTGAAATTGAACCTGCGGCTTTCTTTGCTGCACGTCTCGCTGCTGCTGTTTCGAGCTTGTTCTTCTTGGCTTTCAAATCTGCGAGCAGTATTGTCGCAGTCATTATATCTTTTGCTACGAGAGCAGCTTTCAGCTTGACGTAGTTGTCTTTGAACTGCGATGACTTCGTACTATGAGCAAACGATGAGAGAGCGTTAAACTCGACAGTCAAGTCTTGTATCTTTATCTCTGTGTTAACCTCTTGCAGACGCTTGAAGTATGCGTCTTGTGCGACTTTCCATGTCGAGTATTGCACTGCACCGGCTTTGTACTTGCCGGGGTCAGCCACAAACTTAATCTCAAATTCGAGCTTTTTCTTTTGCTCTGCAAGCGAGAGATGCGACCATGCAGCGAGCTTGCTCTGTACGGCTGAATGCACTGCTTGTAAGTCTGCGATGTTGAACTGCTGATGCCACTTGTGCGCATCGGGTATCAAGTCGGTGAGTGCTTGCTCTGCTTTCTTTTGAGCGAGAATGTCTTGTGCGAGCTTGCGTGTTGCTGCTTGCACTGATGCGTAGTTGAACTCATCGGCTGACATCAAGTCATCGAGCGCAGTAGCATCGACTTCGCCGTAATCTTGTGCGAGTTTCGAGACGTTGCTTGCAGCGAGCTTGATATGTTCGAGCTTCTGCTTGACTTGTGCAGCAAGTAGCTTGATTTGCGCTGTGTCACGCTGCTGAATGGCTTGTGCGAGTGCTGACGTGTCGATGTGCGTGCCGTGAGCGAGTTGCGAGAGCTGCTCTGCTTGTGCGCTTGCAGCGTTGAACTCGTTGCGCTCTTGCCACCGCTGCTTGATGTCGGCAATCTTTTCGGGTGTGCGTGCAGCGTGCCGCTCTGCTGCCGTCTGCAATAACGTCGCTCTGCGCTCGAACTCTGCGGCGGCTGCATCATCGCCGGCTTCAGCGAGAGTGCGCAGCTTGTCGAGTGTCGCAGCCGTCTCTTTCGGCAAGAAGCCGTCTTGCAGATACTGTTGCAGCTTGTCGATTTGCTCTGTCTGCTTTTCAAACAGCGTCGGCTCTGACTTCGGGTTGAGAATGCGCTGCACAATGTCGTAGTTGTGGCGCACGAAGTATGGGTCTTGACCTACATCGTGCGAGAGCGCAATCTTGTCTGCGTTGTCGCTCACCCAATCTTTGAACGCTTGCGGATAGTCAGTGATGCGCTTGCCCCGTGGTGTGTACGTCTCGCCACGCAAGCGAGCTTGACGTGCTTTGCGCATCTCTGCTGCGTCCATGAGAATGGGTGTCACAAAGCAGAAGCATTGTGGGTGCCAACCCTCAAAGACAAACTCAACCGGGTAGTCGCCCTGCAAGTCATCGCAGATGTCTTCTTTCGGGTGCTGACGTGATAGCTGAATGCGCTGCCCAAGCACGAAGTCCATTTGCTGCCACCGCTCGTTGTCACTGCGACGATAAGCGATGTTGGTCTCTGTGCGTGTCAGTCGCATTGCGTTCTTTGCGCTCGACTTATAGACACCTGCGCCGGTGCGATAGCTGTCACGGTCGTAGTCTATCCACCCATAAGAGCCATCATCTTTCTTGATGCGCTTCTTCCACTTGCGACCATAGACCGGCTCTTCGCCGATGACGTTGCCGTGTTCGTCTTTGATTTGCTTGACACCGGCTTTATAGCGAAAACGGCGAAACATCAAGTCCGGGTCATCAAGATACTGACGCACTCGACGTGACATCTGTTGCGCTGATGCTCCCTCACCGACCGAGACAGTGATTGCGACTTCCATTTCGTCACGCAGTTGCCGCACTGACTTCCACACTCTGTCAGAGAGATTGAGACCACGCTCGCTGCGAGCGATAAAAGCATTCATCGCACGCTCGTTGTGCGTCGTGTATGCGTCGAACATCGGGTCTTTAAGCACTTCACGACCGAAGCACGATTGCACGAGCTTGTCGCACTCTTCGTTAGCTTGCTCCCATTCAAGCTCGATGCCCTGCTTGATAGCAGCTGTCGTGACTGCGTGCAGTTGCCGCAGCAGCGTCTCGACTTCTTGCTGCACTTTCTTGCTGTCGCCGTCAAACGAGTACATTATGCCGTTCTCAATGTCCGGCATACGCTTGTTCATCTCGCATATCTGATTGACAGTGTAGGCGAACAATCGTCGCACTTTCTCTGCATACGCTTCTGTGCGAGCGATGCGTGCGAGAGTGTGTTGCTGCGGTGTCTGCTTCTTTGCCATTTGTCACGCTTGCTTGATTGTGTTACTTCTTTGTTTTGTCGCTTTTCTTGTTCTGTGACTTGTTGCTCTCATCGTCTTCGTCTGCATCATCGTCATCATCATCACGAGAGCTGCCGTCGCCGTATGACTGCGCACCTGCACCGGCGATGTCGCCGAAGATGCTCGCTTGCGTGCGCTGACGCTCTTCTGCTTCTTCTGCGAGACGCTCTTTCTCACGCTGCTTGTCAATGGGCAATGGGTTAAGCTCGATTGCGCCCTCTGTTGAGAGTATGCCTGCGTCAACTGCTTTCGAGATGTTGTTCAGGTCATCGGCGATGTCTTCACCGAACGGCTCTTGAAACTCGTGACCGATTACGAGCTGCTCACATTGTGCGTGCAGCGATGTGTCAAGCACGTTGCCGATGATTGACGTGAGCAGCGATGCGGTGCGGTCAAGCAACTCATCATGCACTTCTTTGTGCTTGCTCGCTTTGATGTCGGCGAGCATCATCACTGTGCGCAGTGCTTTCGCCGAGAGCTGCGAGATAGACTGCAAGCTGTCGAGCGAGATTTTCGGTGTGAACGACTTCGACAAGATTTGCTCTTGCAGCCACTCAATCTCTTGCTTCTTGCTTTCGGGTGCGCTGTCCCATGTCAGATAACGAGCCGCTTTGTCAACTCCCTCGCTGTCGTTTGTGATAATGAGCTTGCCGTTGTCGTTCTTCTTCGGTATGCTCTTGATGACATCTGCACTCATTATGGCGATTGGGTCAGCGAAGTAGTCGTTTGTGTCTGCTGTGCGTGACGCAATCATCTCTTCACGCTCTATGAGACGCTCTACACCTTTCCACTCTTTGTCTTGCCAAAAGAGAATGACGGGTATCTTGCCGATGAAGTTCTGTTCGGGAACGACTTCCCAACCGATGCGCTTCTTTGAGCAGTGATAAATCATCTGCGCCGTGTAGATGTCAAGATGATACACGATGTCATCTTCAGTCTCCCGGACATAGTAGCCCCAAGCGACTGAAATCAAGTTCTCGAAGTTGTCCCAACGAGTGTATATCTCATCGCCCTTGCTTGCTGCAAGCACTCTGATTTGCACATCGGGTTTACCGTCATCATCGTGCTTGAAGCAGCGGAAGAGCATTGCACTCTCTGTCTCTGCGCCGGCGATACGCTTGCACTGACGTATCTTGCTGTTGAAGTGCGTGCGCTTAATGATGTCGAGAAACGCTGCGAATGCGTCATCTGTGTTGTCGCTCTGTTGCGTCCACTTGACCGGGCGACCGTAGAGAAACACAAGCGAAATCTCGTTGATATAGACTTGATACGGAATTGGCAGCTTGTGAACCGGCTCCGTGCCGGTGCGCTCGCCTTTCGTGTTGGTGATGATTTTGTCTTCACGCTTCATCACTTCGTGCTTACTCACATCGTAGTCACGCATCGCATCTTCGATGAGCGGCTGACGATGCACCATTTTCTGCTTCGCTGCGTCGATGTCACCGGCTGCGAGCAGTTCTTCAAACTCTTGATTGCGCCCAACGAGCGCATTCACATAGTTGCGAAAGTAGTCGATTAGAAACATAGTCGTATCGTTTTTTTGTGTTGTTAAAGTCCGAACATTGATTTCGAGAGATTATCATAGTCGATGTCATCGTCATCGTCGTATAAGTCGTTCACAGCATAGCCGAGAATGTCAACGAACTCATCGTGCGGCATAGCAGGGAAACCGCACACTTCGTCGAGAAAATCATCATTCCACGAGCCTTGCACGATGAACACACGACCGCACTCAATGCGAGGTGACACGACACGCAGACGTGTCTCTTTGCTGTCAGTCGGTGTCTGTGTGCGCTTGACGTTGAGCGTTGAGATTTCACGCAGCATCTGCACGACGCTCTCACCGTTGGCTTTCGGCTCAACGTGCAGCTTGCTCTCGCTGTCGCCGCCATGCGCAGCGATGTAGTCGGGTAGAAAGCGCAGCAAGTCGGGCATCTCTTTCCACACTCGTTGAGCGTTGTAGAGATAGATGTTCTTGCCGATGCGACACGCTGCGAGAATGCCCGATGGGTCGTTGTCGCTCGCTGGCTTCTTCTTGCCGTAAGCAGTATCGAGATAGAAGTGCATCGGCTCATTGAAGCGCAGCGCAGTGAACTCTGCGAGCGAGATTGTCTGAAACCAATCACGCTTGACGATGTTGCCGCCCTCAATGACCGGGTGCTGCTGATAGAGTGCGTTGAACTCTCGTGGCGCACGCTCACGCTGCTTGTTGAGCTTGTTGATGTCGTGATGTGACGGCCACAGCGCATCACCAACTTTGCGCTCGCTGCGAAACGAGCCGTCATGCTCACGCTCACAGATAGCCGGTATCGAGAGAACAGTCCATTCTTGCGGCTCTGTCTTCAGCAGTCGCCCTGCTAAATCATCGTCGTGCCAACGTGTCATAATGAACAGTTGTCGTGAGTTGTTGTGCAGACGTGTTGTGAGAACTGTGTTGTACCAATCCCACACTTTCGCACGATACGTCAAGCTGTACGCTTCCGCTGCATCTTTAACCGGGTCATCAATGATTGCGATGTCAACCGGTGTGCCGGTCAATGAGCCGCCGACACCGACGGCTTTGTAAAAGCCACGATGACCGACAGTCTCGAATAGCGACACTTGCCGCAGATAGCCACGACTATCAATCTCTGTGTTCTTGCCTGCGAGAAATGTGTCCGGGAAGATGCGCTGATACTCTCTGCTGTCAATCGTGCGCTGTATCGAGCGAGAGAACTGCTCTGCGAGGTCAGCCGAGTATGAGCAGCCGGCTATCTTCAAGTCGGGGTTCTTGCCCAATGCCCAAGCAGGGAAGTTGCGAGACACAATCTCGCTCTTGCCGTGCTGCGGCGGCACGAAGACCATTAAGTTTTTTATCTTGCCTTCGAGCAGCATCTGACAGTAGTCTGCGATGAGCTTGTGAAACCATTCAAGCTCATACTTCGGGTTCACATAGCCGAGAAAGCACGAGAACGTCGTTGGTGCTTCGAGACGTAGCTTCGCTTGTCTCAACTGCATCAACCGCTCTCGTATCTCTATGTGTGAACGTCGTGCCATAGCTCGCTGTCAAATGTGATGTCACAACTGCGTCACAACTCATCGTCTGCATCATCAAGCGAGCCGTCGGTGTGAGCTGCGCTGTCGAGCTTCTGCAAGCGTGCAATCTCTGCGTTGATTTCTTCAAGCGTCATGTTGTCTTCGCTCTTTGTTGTCTCGTACTCCACACGGTCTTTGAGACCCAGGTCACGGGCGATGATGCTTGCGTTGTAAACACCGATGACTGCGCCGTCGAACTTGCAGTCGTAGCAGTAACGCTCAATCTTTTCTTTGACCGTCAAGAAGAGTTTGCTGTGTCGCTTCAGTGTACCGAGCATTCGCCACCAACTCTCGCTCATGCCGAGCCACCGAACCACGAAGTCATACACTTTCGGCGGTCGGTCAAATCGCTGCTTGCGCACTTGCGCTTTGCGTGCGCTGCTCTCGCCTGATGCGCTGCTTTGACGATACTCTGTCTCGACTTCGAGCGGTGTGTTGCGCAAACTCTCAACATACTCGCAGAACTCTCTGATGATGTCGAGCGGTGTGTACTTCGGTGTGCGACCGGTCGTGACGCTATCGAAGAGACGCTTGATGTCGGGGTAAATCTGTGCCATAATATTGTGCTATATTATTTATTATCTACTATTACACTATGATTACATGATATAGTGCTATATTCGTTTATTGTTGAGACGATGTGTCATTGTGCTTGAACTGCGAGCGGTCTATCTTGTGCCAATCTGCATCGTCTTTCGGGTATGGTCTGCGTAGCGGTTCAATCTGTCTGCGCATCGCCTTGTCCATTGGCATGAGATATTTTCTCTTACCTTTCGTGATGTACGGCTTTGCGTTACTGTCATAGTATTTCTGTAAGAACTGCAAACGTGTAAGTCCTTGTAACCCCCCCCTATTACGCACCCAATCGCTTATAATGCGACCGTGATAACGCTTGCCGTGTATTATCCACGAACTGTCATGTTCGTTCTGCATCATCGTGCCGACATAGAGCCAATTCGTCGCTTGATAGATTGTGCCGAGATGATTTTGGTCGCAGTCTGCATAAGAGACCACGAGCCGACATAATGGGCAGTCACGGCGCAGAGCTTTCAGAGCCATAGAGACGCACTGCGATGTGCATGACTGCTTACCATTGAGAGCGACACGCACAAGCTCTAACACTTGCCCTTGCTTCAACTTGTACTCGTTGCCGATGTTGTTGTTAGAGCCGCTGCCGAATAGCACTACACCGCACCATTCGTCGTTGTCGTTATAGATGTTGTAGCCGAGCGTGTTCACCGGCACCGCTTTCGCATAGTGGAAGTGCATACACGCATAGCGCACTGCTTTCGCTGATGCTTTTGTCAATCTCATAACTCACCACCGCTGTAAGAGACAGTGCAGCCGTAGTCATCGGCAAGCATCTGTTCTTGCTCTTTAATAAACTTCTTCAACATCGTTTCGCTGCTGAACGTGAGCTTCGCTGTGAACGGCTTCTTTCTATCGTCACCGTCAAGCTCATCATCTGTCGGCTCATCGTCGAGTTTGAAGTCCAAGTCAAGACCCCACGACTGCAAATCGTCGATGTCCCACTCATTTGCGAGTAAGTCCATGTCCCAACGACCGAACGAGCTGTTGTGCAGTGCGACATAGGCTTGCAGCGTCTCAACGTCTGTCGGTCGCTCTATCACGTCACACGGTGCGAGTTGCTCGCCAAGCTCTGCGAGTGCGAGATAGCGCATATTGCCGCCGATGATGATGTAATTAGTCTCTGCATCGTCGAGTGCATACACGAGCAGCGTGCAATGTTTGAGCAGCTTCGGGTACTTGCGCAAGTTCTGCTTCAGCAGCTCGAACTTGTCTTTGTCAATCTCTCGTGGGTTCTTCGGCAAGCCGGGCAACTGACCCTCATTCGGTTGCAATCTCGCAAGTTCTATCATCTTGCGAGTTGTGTTATTTAGAAAATCTGCGTCTAACATAATGATACAACTTGTCTAATCTACGGCAAAAGTATAAAAAAATTGGTGCGTGATACGCACCAATTACTGATAAAAAAATAAAGTTGTTAGTAAGTGACGGTTACAGACCGATGTCTGCACCCCACAGATACGAGCAAATCTCTTTTTGAAACTGCTCAGATGAGCGACAAATGATGTATTTGTAGCGTTGCGCTTCGACTGCTCGTTGCCATTCTCGTTGCGTGTCTTGCTGTCGCCCTTTCTGCGTCTTCATCTCGATGCACAGAGCGTGATAATTGTGCGCTGCGACAAACAGCACCAAGTCTGCGACACCTGCGACTACACCTTCAGCTTTGAGAATGCGCCCCGTCGCTGCGTTGCGTGCGCCGCCGTTAGGCACTGCGATGAGCAAGCGTGCGAGTTGTGGGTATTGCAGACGAAACCACTTGACACACTCGACTTGCAGCGAGCTTTCCTCGTGCCGTGGGTGTTTAGAACGGCACTTCGTCTTCGACTTGATTGCTCGCTGCCGTGAAAGCTCCCGAAGCTGCTGCACCGTCATTCGTGCCGGTGTCGCTGCGCTTGTCGAGCAGTTGCAGTCTGTCTGCGATGATTTCTGTGACATAGTGTTTGACGTTATTGTTATCGAGATAATTTCGTGTGCGCAAGCGACCTTGTATGAGTATGCACGAGCCTTTGTGCAAAAATTTCGATGCGACTTCTGCGAGCTTGCTCCAAGTGACGATGTTGTGCCACTCTGTCTGCTCGTTGCCGTTGCCAATGCGCTCTGTCGTTGCGACGCTAAATGTTGTCAGCAGATGTCCGTTCTGCGTTGTCGTTGACTTCGGCTCTGCACCGACATAGCCGACAACTGTCGCTTGATTGAATGATACTGCCATAGAAGTTATTTTGTACTGTGTTATGTTACTACGATGTTATTATATTATACTACTAATATCTGAAGTCGGTGAAATGAATGATTACACCGTGAATGACGTTGCGCTCTGCTCGTGTCGCCGGTGGAAAGAACCACGCTTTGAAGTCTTCGAGCGAGAGACCGTCATTCGCTGCGAGCTGCACGATGTCGTTGTGAGCCATGCCGTCGATGTAGCAGCTCAACTCATCTGTGTTGTTGTCGTAGATGAGCGTGATGCGCTGATAGCCGACGTGCTTGCGTATCTCAAAGATTTCGACTTGATGCGAGCGATACGGCTTGTCTTTCCATTGTCGCACGCTCAAATAAAAGTCACCTTTGTTGATTTTGTCGATGTTGTGCGCCCAACGGTCAAAGTTCTTGCGTATCGTGTGCAGCTTGCGCTTGCCATGACGATTGCAGAGCGTGTTGCCGAGATGCTCTTTGAAAAGCGTCGGCTCGCCGTGTCGTGGGTGCGGCTTCGGGAACACTCTCGAAAGAGTGAGAACCACTTTCTTGTTCGCTTTCATATCTGTTTCGTGTTTAGAATGCTCGTAGAGCGCACAGATTTGCGCCCTGCGAGCGTTTAATTGTCGGGTTGAGAAAATATATCACCTTGCACCGGGAACGCTGTCGGTGCGCCTATAATCTTGTTCACTCGCTCTATCTCTGCGTCAACTTCACGTTCAAGAGCTTTGCTTTGACGCAGCGCAGAGTGCGAGCGTGTCTTGAAATACTCACGTTGCGCCTGACGCATCGCTTGCACTTTGTTGAAGAACCACCTTGCTCTATCGTTGCTCATGGCTCAAAAACGCTGCTTGATGTAGTCAATATACCGCTCTTGACTGTCGCTGTCAAACCACTCATTGAAAAGCGATGCGATGCGACGTATCGTGTTCTCTGACGGGTGTTCGTCTGCCCACGCTGCCGCAAACTCGAAGTCGTAGAGACACTGCTGCTGCGCATCGTAACTGTTCTTCGTCTCTGCAAGCCTTTCAGCCGCTTGCTTGATTTCGTCTGCTCTGCTCATAGTCACTATGCTTTGTCGTTACACACAAACACGTCGAGAATGCGGCTCTCGCTCACTGACACGATGTCGTAGTCTGTCACGCTGTCGCTCATAAGTATCTCAACTTGACTTAACACATCTGCGATGTCACGAGCTTGCACAAGCAGATAAGACGGCTTGCGCTTCTCTGCGGCTGTCTTCTCATCAATCGTGATGAACATGAGCTTGACGTGATAGAGCTTGTCTCTGTAATCGTCAAGCAACACGTCTTCGTACTTGCGGCGGTTGACCGCCGAGACAGAGAACTCGCCGCTCATGTACGGCTGCATTTGTTGAGTGATGCGTGCTTCTGCTTCTGTGAAGCTCATGGCTTCCACGAGATAACTCTCTGTCACTTGCTTGATAGCACCGCTTTCAAGCGTCTTGTCGTAGCTTACACGACATTCAAAATAATTCGTCATAATTGTTCTGTGATTTTTGATGTTGATAAAAATTATCTGTTGTCACCGAGCTTGCCACGCTGCTTGCGTGAGTTGAGTTTTTCGATATTCAACTCTGCGACTTCTTCGAGCGTCATGCCGATGTCACGAGCGAGTGTTGCGCAGTACCATAGCACATCACCGATTTCGAGAGCGAGAGCGTGCTGCTGCTCTGTGTCAAGCATGATTGCGCCGGTGTCTGCATTGCGCACTATGCGAGTGTCACGCAGTATCTTTTTCACTTTGTCGGCGCACTCACCGGCTTCACCGGCGATGCCGAGTGCCGGGTAGATTACTGCAAACTGACGGTCGTAGATTGCCGTCGAGAGTGCTTCATGTTGATATTCATTCAGTGTCATGTTCTGTGTCTTTTTTGTTGTCATTACTCTCTTGCTGTTTTGCCTGCTTGACAGCAGCATTATGCACCGCTGTAAGCACAAGATTTACAATGCACTTGCGCTCTGCGCTGCTGTGACGTGTCGTGCGCTCTTGAATGCGGTCGAACTCTGCGATGAGATAGTCAACCGTGATGAGACCACGACGTTGCAGCGACAGATAAGGTGTCGAGCGCAGACGAATGTTGTTCTGCTGCTCAATGCTCTTGCCCTTGCGAGCTGCGCTCAACAAGTTCTCGTTGCGCTCGTCGATGTTGTCGATGAGCGTCTGAAGCTCTTGCTTGACAAGCTCATTTGAAAGTTGTTGCTCTTTCTGCTTCATTTGTTAAAGTGTTAAATCGTTCAATGATACTCTCAAACTTGTAGTTCTCTTTTGCAAAGATTTTAGGATTGTGAAGCCATAAATCAACCTTGCGGACGTTGCAGATGACAGTCGAGTGATGCCGGTGTATCAAGCGACCAATCTGCATGAATGTCATTTCACACTGCGTGCGCAAGATGTAGCTCAATATAGCTCGTGCATCGGCTTGATGCCACTTGTGGCCGGGTGCCGTGAGCTGCTCTGCCGTGATGCCGTAGTCGCTGCACACGACGTAAGTTGCTATCTCTATGCGCCGCTCCATGTCAGTTCTGTGATACTTGCTGTTCAACTCGTTTAACGAAGACACCCATTGCGTTGCAGATGATTTCAGCAAATTCTTGATTTTGCATCATATTATCGGCAATAGCACCTGCTAATGCGAGAATGCTTCTCTTGTGTTGGTCTTCAATAAGAGTAAGGCTCGATGTTGCAGCGCATCGAATACCGTTATCTACTTCTTTGTACTCTGCCAAGATGATGAGCGACACTTGATGCTCTTGCACAAATGATGTCATCTCTTTACATTGCTTGTGAATGCGACTTTCAATCGCATTCGTCTCTTCGTTTGGTCTGATGTCGAAATTCATTTTGTCTCTGTTTTATATGATACGTTAATTGTAAATGGCAACCAGTAGCGCACACCGAGCTTTGCGAAAAGCTCTTTGTCGTAGTTGAGTGCCTGCACGTCGATGTCGAAGTCATCATCTGTGCGATACTCAACTGATACGGCGAACACACGCTCACCGACTGCCGGTTCTTTCTCGCTGATGTCTTTAATCGTCATCAAGTCGATGTCGATGTTGAATGCGCAAATCACATAGCCTTCGGCGAATGCCGCTTGCCGCTCTGTGTCATCGTAGCGGCTCATTGCCGTTCTTGATGCTTGACGCATGATGTCTTTACGTTGTTCGTGTGTCATAGTCGTTACTGTTTGCCGTTCTGCTCTCTCGCTTTAAGCACTCTGTCAATCTGCTCTCTGATGTAGCTGTCAATCTCTGCTATCTGCTTGCGCATCGTCTCGTTCTCACGCTTCAAGTCGATGTTGAGAGCGGTAACGTGTTCGAGACGATAGAGCAGAATGCCGCCGATGATGCACGAGATTGCGAGAAACACAGTCAAGATGATTTCTGCAATGTTCATAGTCATGTTGTCTTGTTGTTAAATTTTTACTTTTTGCTTGATAGTTAGTTCGCCCTCATAGCCGAGAGTTCGCAGATAAGCGAATATCTCTCGTGGGTAGCACTCGCATAGTGGCTTTTGATAAGCCGGGTTCATCTTGTCGGTTTTAGTGTTGCGCTTACAGATGCGTAATGCTGATATTTCACTGATACCGACCATTTCGCCGATTTTCTTGAAGCTGTGTCCCTCTTTGCGTAGAGAAAGCACTTGCTCAATTTGCTGTTCTGTGATAGTTGTTCGTCCCATTTCAGTTGCGTTTAGATGTCAAATAATGTTGGTTGTTTGATTTTCTTTCCGTTCAGCGAGATGATGTTGAGACACTCACGCTCGAAGCGTTCTTGTTGCATCTCGTAATATCTCGTATCAAGCTCGCAGCCGTAGAAGTCAACGTCGAGACTGTATGCTGCGAGACGTGATGAGCCACTGCCGAGAAAAGGGTCGAAGATTTTACCCCCCCCTATTTTCGGTAGGTAAGTTTCTATAATCCAACGATATAGCGATACCGGCTTTTGCGTCGGGTGAATGCGCTGCTCTTTGTGCTTCATGTCTTCTTGTATCATGCCGTGCCAAGTGTAGCGATACTTGCGCACAGCAGACGGGAACGAAGTCCAAGCAAGCTCGCAGTCTGCATAGCCGTTATTGCCGTTGTCTTTGTCCCACACGAGCCAACAGCTTGCGTCGTATGGCATTCGTGAGATGAAGTGATTTGCGCCGAAGATTACTTGATGTCGTGACACACGAAATATCTCATCAAAGACTTCTTGCGCCGGTGCTTGCAAGTCCCACGATGCAGCTGTGCCGTAGTCACGAGACGCAGCAGCAGCGTTGCCGTGCCGCTTGTTGGCACGGTTCTGCTGTCGTGCGTCTGCTGCGATGCCATACGGTGGGTCTGCTATCACCAAGTCAAAGCACTTGTCAGACAGCGTGCGCATATACTCGTAGCAGTCGCAGTTGTATGTCTCACTGATTGCGCTCATAGCATCTTGCGACCTTTGTCTGTATTCATCACTTCACGCACAGCAGCGTTGACCGCCGGCAAAACTTTGTCGGTGATTTGCTCGCTGAAGTCAGCGTAGAACATCGAGAGACGCTCGTTGCCGCCCTCATCAAGAATGCACACAAGCTCGTTCCACCGCTTTGCGCTTGTCTCTGCGTGAAAGCGCATCAACTTGATAAACTCGTTGTCAGCTGACGTGAGACCGGCGCACTCTCGCTTGCACACGTCTGCGAATTGGTCTGCTGCGAGTGTAGCCAGGTCTGCGATGACGAAACACACGAGCAATGCGTGTGACGTGTTGCGACGCTGCTGCTCGACTACGCTGTCAAGTCGCTTGATTTCGCTGACGATTTTGTTGTACTCCGGCAGCAGTCGTTTCGCCGCATCGTCGAGACCGCTGCGACGAAAGACATCAATCTGCGTGTTGAGCATCTTCTGCTTGTTGTGCAAGAGAGCTTGCTCAACGAGACCTTTGTAGATGATGTTACCCATATCAAAAAGGGCTGTAATACTTAACTCCGTTAACTTCGCCCATCACCCTGCGATTGTCTTTCTCTCTGCGCTTACCGCTCTCACTGCGCTGTTGAGCGTCTGCCGGTATCTCTTCGAGCCGACGTGCGAGCATATCGGTGTAAGCGATAGCGTTGTCAACGAGCTGCTTCTTGTTCTCAAACTTGATTGCTTGTCGAGTAATCAATGCGCACATTGCTTGCGCTGCGATGTTCTGTCTTTCTTCTGCTGTCATTGTTGTGAAAATTGTTTATAAAATTCATCTGTGCGAAATTTATAGTTCTGTTTAACTTGTGTGACTGCCAATCGCAGATGCAGAGAAATTTCTTTGACTGACACTCCCATGCAGTCTGCGATGTCCTGATTATTTGCGCCGGTGTTGAGCTTCATCAACAATATCTCTCGCTCAAACTCATCGAGCGCACGCTTGACGTAAGCGATGATGCTGCGCTTCAGCGATACGAAATCAATGCCGCCGTCGTTGTCATCGTCAATGAGCGTGTCGCACTGAAATAGCCAAAACAACGGGTCGGGGTTGAATGACTTGAAGCTCGTGTTGATAGCTCTCTGCTTGTAGCGGTTGTAAGCGTCAATCGTCTGCTGCGTGTAGTCGATGCGTGACAAGTGCTTGTCTCGCAGTTCGAGATAAGCGTCGTGCAGACAGTCAGTGTCATTCAAGCCGATGACTGTAACGAGCGTGAGATAGTTCTTTGCGAACCATTTGTCGAAGCTCGTTGCATCAAATCTTATGTGATTAGTGATTGCTCTCATTGCTGTAAAATCGTCGTGGTTGCGTCTATTTTGCGCCCTGCTGCACGCAAAACTTTCGGTTGAGGATTTATCGTCTGCATGAGCGAGACGCACGGAAAACAGCTTATTTTCGATTTATCTCGTTCTGAAAGTATCTGCTGCGCCGAAATTCAACACGCACATCATCTCGTTGAAGCGGTCTGCGATGCGATTGCCGTACTTCTCACGGATTTCTTTCGGTGTGAGATTGGTCGTGATGACTGTGAACTTCTGATTGTTGTAGCGATATTCGAGCAGTTCAGTAACCGGCGAGATGATGCTGCCGTAGTTCAGCTCTTCAGTCGGCTCTTTTCCCATGTCTTCGATAGCGAGCAGTCGCTCACGACACGCATCGTTGAAGGTCTCCGGGTCACGGTCTTTGTAGAGCTTTGACAGCTCTCGTGCGTCATAGACAACCAATTTTGAGCCGTGTTCGATGTAGCCGCAATCTGACAGCAGACTGACAACTGCACGCAGAGCATAGAGCAAAGTCGTTTTGCCGTTGCCGTATGTGCCGCAGAGCATCACACCGAACTTCGAGTTGTTGTCAGTCAAGAAGGTTGCGAGATGTGCGATGTGAGCGTTGATGCGCTCATCTTCGATGAATGTACGGTTGCGAAACTTGACTTCAGCGACGTATGACGCTTTGAGAAAAGTCTGCGCCTGCTCAATGGTCATCGGCAGTCTAAAACGCTGTATCGTAGTCTTCCGACTTAACAGCTTTTGTGTCAACACCTCTTCGTTGAATGTTTCTGTTTTGTTGAATGTTTTCAGTTCCATTGCGTTGAGATTTTACAAGTATCTGTGCTTTGATGCGTAATACTGCGAGAAAGTGTTTCTTGTTGATGTCGTCAAGTTGCGGCTGCTCCGGCTTGCTCTCATCAAGCGCAAAGAGCCAATCGCTGAAGATTTCTTCTGCGAGCTGTTTGTACTGCTCTTCTGTGATGTGATTGAGATAACACGCTTGCTCGATGCTCCAACTGTCTAAAACTTGACATCTCAAATTCTCTACACGCTCTTGCGCACGCACACGCATATCGCCGCCGAGATTATTGTTATCTTTTTTTATTGTTATATTATAATGTGGTGGTGTTACGCTTTTTGCGACACAGTGTATCTCATTTTGCGACACCGGTGTATCTTCTTTTGAGACACCTACATCATTGTGGTGTATCTCATTTTGCGACACCTGCACGGGTGGTGTTACGCTTTTTGCGACACCTGATTTAGGTGTATTTCCTTTTGCGACACCCTCACTGCTTTTGTCTTGATAGTCTGCATATTTGAGAATGGTGAAAATAGTCGTGTTGCCGACACGTCGGCGAGCTATCTCACCACTCTCAACAAGCAGTCTGATGACTTTCGTCACAGTGTTTACTGTAAGGCCATTATTAGCAGCGAGAGTGCGTGTCGATGAGATGCACTCACCGACTGCGAGACGCACACCGCTCTGCACAGTCGTTTTGTGTGCAGCATCGAGCAACAAGTCGAGAAACACAGCTTTGACAGCCGGCTCTTTGTAGTGTCGCCACTCTTTGATTTTTCGATGTATGCTTATATAGCCTTGCATATCGCTTCGCTCTACGCTTTACGCTTTTTCGGGAAACACGAAGTCCGCATACAGCTCGACGAATTGTCGCCCTGCGTATTCTGCGAGTTCACGGGTCTTGAAGGCGAGCCGAGAGCCG
>OCTW013401589.1_pt1 | contig 28003 bp, 22 predicted proteins | sample 1539671 | NCBI WGS metagenome assembly OCTW01 (sample SAMN02144230, study PRJEB22623) | gut metagenome | biome: sheep rumen | host: Ovis aries | place: New Zealand | reverse complement strand
ATCAGAGTAAACAAAGATTCAATTAATTTATACAATTAACAAAATCAACTCCTTTCATATTTTCTATTGACATTTAATAGTATGTCTTTCGATGATATGCGAAGTTGACATAACTATGATCTTTCGAAAGGAAAGGAAATTGCTTATTGACAGACAGTTTCCTTTTTTATCAAAAAAGGAAAGTAAAAGCGGATTCGCACTTAAAAAAGTTCAAAACCTGCAAAACTTTCATGAAACCAAAAAGACCTATGCACAAACATAGGTCTTGTCATTAAGCCTGACGAATGACAAAGTCACCATTGTAGTCAATAATGACATGGGATTTTTCTGTGATGGTACCTTTAATCATTTCCTTGGCTAAATTGGTTTCAATGTGCGTCTGGATATAACGTTTGATTGGACGAGCACCAAAAGCCGGTTCAAAAGCATCACGCGCAATGGCTTCTTTGGCTGCATCGGTAATCTCTAACGTAATCTTCTTTTCAGATAAACGTTCTTCGAGTTCGCCAATGAACTTATCAATGATCTTGTAAACAACTGAAGAGTTCAGTGAGTTGAACATGATAATTTCATCAATACGGTTTAAGAATTCAGGTTTGAAGTGGGCTTTTAATTCCTCTTTGACTTTGGCCTGATTTTCTGGCGTATTCCCCTGTAATAAGTATTCACTACCGATATTAGAAGTCATAATGATAATGGTATTCTTGAAGGAAACGACATTCCCTTTCGAATCAGTTAAACGACCATCATCAAGTAACTGTAATAAGACATTGAAGACATCTGGATGGGCTTTTTCAATTTCGTCTAATAAGACGATACTGTAAGGGGCACGACGAACCGCTTCGGTTAACTGGCCGCCTTCTTCATAACCAACATATCCTGGAGGGGCACCGAGTAAACGAGACACACTGTATTTCTCCATATATTCAGACATATCGATACGAACAATGTTCTTCTCATTATCGAATAACTGTTCCGCTAAAGCTTTTGCGACTTCCGTTTTACCGACACCAGTAGGACCTAAGAACATGAAGGAACCAATAGGACGGTTTTCATCATTGATCCCGGCACGGCTACGTAAAATGGCATCAGTAACCTTAGAAATAGCTTCATCCTGACCAATAACACGTTTCTCTAAGATATCCTGTAAGTGTAAGAGTTTATCCTTTTCACTTTCCATTAACTTAGAAACTGGAATACCCGTCCAGCGAGAGATGACCTCACTAATCGTATCCACGGTCACTTTTTCATGTAATAAGGAATCATCTGCTTCTTTAGCCTGTAAGTTTTCGATTTCTTTTTCAATAGCTGGCAGTTTTTCGTATTTAATACGTGAAGCTTCCTCTAAGTTACCGCTCGTTTCATATTCGCTCATCTGCGTTTCTAAACGCTGTTTCTGATTCTTTAAGTCTTTAACGCGGTCTAAGCCTTTCTTTTCTTCTTTCCACTTATCCGTTAAGCCCTGAATCTTTTCATTTAAAGAGGCAATCTTGCCTTTGATTTCTTCCATGCGGGCTCTGGTATCATCATTCTGATCTTCTTTTTCGATCGAAATACGTTCCATTTCCAGACGATTCTTATCACGGGTATACGTATCAAGTTCTTCTGGCATAGAGTCAATTTCCATACGAACACTTGCGCAGGCTTCATCAATTAAGTCAATTGCTTTATCTGGCAGATAACGATCCGTGATATAACGATCACTTAAATGGGCCGCGGCGATAATCGCATTATCTGTGATCTGAACCCCATGATGTGATTCAAAAGGTTCCTTTAAACCACGTAAGATGGCAATCGTATCATCAATATCTGGTTCCTGGACCATAACTTTCTGGAAACGACGTTCCAAAGCCGCATCCTTTTCAATATACTGACGATATTCATCTAATGTTGTGGCACCGATACAGTGCAGTTCACCACGTGCTAACATTGGTTTTAATAAGTTAGCCGCATCCATCGCACCTTGCGTACGACCAGCACCAACTAACTGATGGATTTCATCGATGAACATGATAATCTGACCTTCAGATTTCTGAATTTCACCTAAGACAGCTTTCAAACGTTCCTCAAATTCACCCTGATATTTAGCACCAGCAATCAATGAACCTAAATCCAGTTCGAATAATGTTTTGTTCTTTAAGGTTTCCGGTACATCGTTTTTAAAGATACGCCAAGCTAAACCTTCGACGATGGCTGTTTTACCAACCCCAGGTTCACCAATTAAAATTGGGTTATTCTTAGTCTTTCGAGACAAAATCTGAATAACACGACGAATTTCTTCATCACGGCCAATAACTGGATCAATCTTCCCGTTACGGACATCCTTGATCAAATCACGACCATATTTTTCCAATACTTCATAGTTGTTTTCAGGATTAGGATTATCGACATGGTGATCCCCACGCATATCTTTAATCACTTTTTCTACTTCTCGCTTATTGAGGCGATATTTATCAATGAGAGCTCTGATACTTGTAGAATTCACGTTAAATAAAGCCACTAACATATGTTCCATAGAAAGATATTCATCTTTATATTTCTGCATCACTTTGTTGGCTTCACCTAATAAATTATTCATATCATAACTGAAACGTAAATCATTTTCAGTCACATGCGCAACCGAAGGTTTCGCATTGATATTACGATTCAGGTCATCTTTTAAGTTATTAATATTAACGCCACAACGGTTTAAAACACGATAGAATATGCCAGAACTATCCTCCAACGCGGCATAGACGAAATGATCGACATCAATAACCTGCTGATTCAAATTCATGGCCATGCTCGCTGCATTGTTTAATGTTTTCTGCATTGCTTCAGTGAATTTATCATTCATAAATTATCACTCCTTTTAGCACTCTCTTTCCTCTTGTGCTAAGTATAGTATACTCTCATTTTTAGCACAGTCAAGCAAAGAGTGCTAATATTTTAAAATATTTTTTAAAAAGGTGACAATCCTAAGATCATCACCTTCTGATACCTATTTGACTGTTACTTTTATCTTCGCATAAGCGCCGTTTTGGGCATAAACATAAATATAAGCTATACCTTTCTTCTTCCCTTGCACTTTTCCCTTCTGAACGCTCACCACTTTAGTATTGGAAGATTCTAAAGCGATCGGGCGATGGATCTTCTTCTTTTTCGCATCATAAACAAGCTTATACGGTAACTTATAAGATTGTTTCTTCTTAAGCTTTAGAGTCTTTTTCATCTTAATCGCTTTCACATTACCATAAAGGCCGCCTTTCGTTGCGATATGCACCACCTTCGATATGGCAACACTTTGTCCTTTACTACCAAGAGCAATGACTAAGTATTTATAGTACGTGCCTTTTTTCAATTTTCCTTGTTTATACGTTGTCTTACTTGTTTTCTTTAAGAAGTGATAACGATGACCACACCGATTGCCATAAACAAGATATGTCATTCGACCCGGTAACTTCTTCCAGCTTAACTGTAAACTCTTTTTCGCTCTTTTCTTAACCTTAAATGTTAATTTCCGATACGATGATCCCTTAATATCATGATCATTCTTTAATCCCACAATCATCTTTGTCTGCGCAGTGACTGCCTGCTCAAGTGTTTGTGCGCTTTTACCCTTGTAGAAATGATCTTCTGTATTTCCGTTATTGTTATCATTCTTTTGCGCATTATTACTTATTGCATTCGTTACCACCTGCTCATTTTTATGAAGATCTGGCGTTTGTTTTGTTTGCTTCTCATTTGTACCATTACCATCATAAGAAGACGAATGACTTTGCTGAGGCGTTTCCTTATTCACTGGCGTCATAGTTTCATCTTGTTTATTCCCCACATTGGTATTTGTCTGATCAAATTCACTACCAGCAGTCTGATTTGTCTTTTCATCAGACGTTTTCTTTGCGACATCCGTATTGGCAGCTTCCTTATTTTGATCGGCTGTTCCCGAATTATTCTCATTGCTAGATGCAAGTTTAGGAATAACTGTTCCCACTTTTACGATTGTCCAACAATCACTGCAGATCACATCACCGCTATATCCTTCTTCCGTGATCGTAGCCTCTTTCTTATTTTGAACGCTTAAATGCTCTAAAGAATGATTACTCTGATCCATTAGTAACGCTTCTGTTTTTTCATCACCACAGCGTTTGCAGGTATAAACCTTTTCACCTTTCTTTGTGCAAGTTGGCGTAATCGTCATCTTGCCATCATCATAGTCATGACCTAAACGGAATGCTTTCTGCCTTTGTTTCAAGACAAACAGAGCAAGTATAAACCTTCTCTCCTGCTTGCGTGCAAGATGGCTCCTTTGTCATTTCACCCTCATTCCAGCTATGAGCATGACCAGTTTTAGAAATAGCAGTTCCTTTCTTTACTATTTGACCACAGCCATTACAAACCAAGTCACCACTGTAACCATCTTCGGTGGCAGTCGCTTCTTTCTTATTTTTAATAACTTGTGATCCTGAATGATTTTGAGGATCATAATCTAATTCTTCACTTTTCGTTTTACTACAGTTTTTGCAGGTATAAACCTTAACGCCTTTCGTGGTGCAAGTAGGGACCACCACAATCTTACCGTCATCATAGTCATGATGATCTAACTTAGAAAGATTTTCGCGTTTCATGTAGCCGCAATCCTGGCAAATATAGATTTTCTCTCCTACGCGCGTGCATGTTGGCGTGATCACGACTTGCCCCTCATCATAACGATGAGACTGTTTCTCTACATGATGAATATCTCTTTTACAAACACGCTTATGGATAAGATCATCATACTTTTCCCACTCGCCATAATCATGGCCTAAAGCGGGAATTGTCTCAGTCTTTGTCTCACCACAAATCGTACATGTATAAGTTTTTGCCCCTGCTTCAATGCATGATGCTGCTTTCGTAATCGTCCCATGATTCCATGTATGCGTATGATTTGTTTTAGGAATAGTTGTCCCTTTCTTTACTATTTGACCACAAGTCCTACATTTTTGATCACCTGTGTATCCTTCCGAAGTCGCCGTGGCCTCTTTTTTATTCACAACCGTGATTTGATCAGTAGGATGGTTATGGGAATCGTAATCTAATTCCTCACTCTTCGTCTGACCACAAGTTTTGCAGGTATAAACCTTAACACCTTTCGCGACACACGTAGGCGCCACCACAATTTGGCCGTCATCATAGTCATGTTCTATGGTCGGAATACTTTCACGTTTTGTGTAGCCACAATCCTGACAAGTATAAATCTTGACCCCCGTCTGTGTACATGTTGACGCTACAATTATTTTCCCTTCATCATAGCGATGAGGCTGCTTGTCTACATGATTATGATCATTTTTACAGACACGTTCATGAACAAGATCATTGAATTTTTGCCAGTTGCCATAATCATGACCTAAAACAGGAATGTCTTCCGTGTAACGATCACCACAAATTGTACAAGTGTACGTTTTCATACCTTTTTCATCACACGTTGCAGCTTTCGTATTTGTAAGCTGATAGTTATGAACATGTGTTAATATTGGTATCGTCTCGGTTTTCGTGAAACCGCAATCTCTACATGTATATGTCTTAGTACCTTCCTCTTGATAAGTTGCAGCTTTGGTGATAACCCCACCATTAAAGTTATGATCTTCTTTTTCAACATGCGTTTGATCATTTTCACAAATACGCTGATGCTGCTGATCATCAAGTGATGTCCAAACGCCGTACTTATGGCCTAAAGCAGGAATCGTTTCGGTTTTTTCATCTCCGCAGTCAGAGCATATCAGCTTCTTTTCCCCATTCTTTTCACAAGTCGCCGCTTTGATGACCTGTTCCTGATAGTGATGTTGATGCTGATGGGTTTGAGTGACCGTCACCGGAAAACTGCAAGTATATCCATTCACCTTAACTGTGATCGTCGTTGTCCCAGCGCCGCGTGGATGAACGATCCCTTTCTTATCCATCGTTGCTACCTTTTCATTGCTGGAAGTTGAGGATAACCCATCATATACTTTCCAGTAAGAAAGTGTCGGATCATGATCAGGATCATCAATTCGTTTCATCCCCACATAGATAGAAGCTGGATGCGCCACATCATCATCAATTATCATATCATCAGGGCCTTTGATCGCGTCGACATAGTTTTCTCTCACTTCCACTTTTTGCGTCATACGTCCGCTATTATTGCGCTCTTGCGTTGAGGTTTTCTGAACGGCATAGCCTGCTTCTAAGCTGACAAAACTTTTATAAATGCCTTGATAGTTTTGCTTTATGTCGCCTTGCGCAATAGCTAAAGCAGACATCCCGACATGCACATTCGCGGGGTTAATACAAATAGCATAATGCCCAAAATCAGCTGTTGTCTTGCTTTCATTCCCATTAATATAGGCATCATAGGCCTCTCTTTCTGCCGCAAACTTATCGATTGCTTTTTCAAAGAGTGCCCATGGGTCATTATATATTCTTGTGGTATTATACAAGCATTCGGCACATGTGTTGTTTTTGTCGACACCATCAAAGTTCATTGAAAAATCATCACCACTAGGACGAGTATGTCCATAGCGTAAAGCTAATTCACTAGCCCTTATTTCTGCGGCATGTTCACAAACGTCACTCCATGTCATTGGGCGATAATCTTTATTTTCTTCTAATAGCTGCTTATCTGTTGGATTGGGACCATAATCGTCTTTTAAGTGATATCTATAATTTTTATCGGGATATAAATTAGTCTTAGGATCACATTCATGTTCCCGGCAAGCCGTGTACCGCAACATATTTAACTTATGAATAATCCGCTCCTTGTAACCGGCATAGCGATCACTAGTTACACCAACCATGATCATATGCTCTCGCGGCGATTCCCAATTTGTCTCATAAAGTGTTTCCGCATGCGCGAAATGCATCGTCGCTAATGAAATGATCATCATCAGCGAAACAATCAAACTTATCCTTTTCTTCATAATATTTCTCCTCCATGAAGCCTATGCGTATTTTATCACATGGCAAGCAAGAAGAAATAAAAAAAGATATGGACAAAAAATTCCATATCTCTATGAGATCACAATTGATTTTAAATTTGAGCCGGTCACTTGCATGCCATCGGCATAGTTTGTGAGATGGTCGACATTAAATGTGCCGCCGCTGACTTTCCCTTTTTCCTGATAGAATGAAGTTTCACCGGTAAAATTGCCGCCGCTGATATTGACAAGACCGCTATAAACAGATAATTCTTTAAAGGTTCCATTTTTAATTGTTAATAACGCTTTAGGGGCATTGTTTTGCACAATGTTTTGATAAGTGCCGCTTTTAATAAGCAGCTGACTAGAATTATAAATATTGCCATTAACCGTCGTTTTAATCATTGTCATCTTCGCAAAATTTTCAATCTTGCTAGCTTTAAGCGTCGCCGCATCACCAGAAATGGTCCCATGATTAATAATCACCGCCTGGACATGACTCTTTTCCAATGTTAAACTTGCGCCTTTATTCACGGTAATAATCGATGCTTTGAGATGGCTGTTTTTAAGGGTAATCTGACCTTTATAAACAGTGATCTTTTTGCTGGTAAATCGATGTTTTTGACCATCAATCGTGACTTTTTTATTAAGACTGTAAGTGAGGTCTTTCGGCTTCGTGATATCACTTTTTACCACAATATTTTGTTTGTCATTGGCTTTATCTAAAGCTCGCTCAATGTTGGTATACGATGTTTTTCCCACCTGATAAAGTGATCTTTGCGCATAAACTGGCACCACCATCATAGCCAAAGACAAAGTGAATGCGAATAATTTTTTCATATCATCGCCTCCTATATCCTCATTATAGTCCCTTTTCCCTACTTTGGTATATTCAAATAAAGTATATACATAAAAAAGCATAGATCAATCAAGGCCACGATCTTAACGAGAAAGATTGCTTTCGTAATAAGAATATCTTTGATCTGATGATAATACTGCGCGCTATCCTTATAGGTTAAGCAGAGGCTAAAGGCATTAAGAGCATGATAATAATGGGCTTCCTTATAGGCAGTGAGCGCATAATGATAACGTTCCTGCAATTTACTTAAACGTTTTGCCTGGTTGCGGATTTCATCCATATGAAAGCAGTCTCCCATTTGACGAAAAAGTTTATAAGCTTTTTCATATCTTTCCTGATCCAAAGCCGCATAGCCATCAATGAGCTTTTGAATATCATTCATAATGCATTCTTTTTCATAATTCATATCGTAACGCTTCTTATGAAAATGCCCCTGATGGATCTCTTTAAGATAGCGATGATGACACTCAATAATTCTTTCTAAATCACGGCTATAACTTGTATCATACTTGAAATCAATATCAACAAGCAGATTGCGAAAATAAACAAAACTGGTGAGTTCATCACGGTAAAATTTAATATACTCCTCTTTCTGCGCAGCATACTTTGTATCTGCCGCATTTTTAAGAAGTATTAATTTTTCATAAAAAGAGCCATGAGTATATCCAAACATCTGCGCTTCTTTGAGTTTTGCAGCCAATTTGACTTTGCAAGTGAAGTAATCCTGTTCTAAATAAGCATAAATGCTTTGATAATAGATTTTTTCTAATGAAGCATTAAAGATCTTCTCTTTAATGAGCGCATTGAAATGAGCAAGTTCCTGATTTCCATAATAAACAGCTTTCTTATAATTAAGATCACGATCTAATGCTTCCCCTGCTTCTAAGAGTTCATCAAAAGAATGCATCTGACGATCAATTAAAACCATATAAGCATAAGCCTGATGATTGCAGGGATCAGCATCTAATATTGATTGGGCAAAGGCTTTAGCCTGATCAAAAGCGCCGTTTAATAAAGAATCTTCAATCATTTGAAGATCATCTTCCAGACTTGATAACGTCTCCGGTAACGGTTGATGCTGTATGCCTTTTTTTACCAGTATATGATTGAAACTTTCTGTTTGTGACATAAAGTACCTCACCTCGCTATTCTTATTATACAAACGTTTTCACAAAATAAAAAGAAACTTATTCAAAAATTTGCGTTTCCATACTAAAAAAGAGAATCGCTTTGCGGATTCTCTTATAAAACATGATGATTTTGTAAAATCGTTTTAATCTTCTTCACTGGTAAACCAATGACCGTATCGATATCACCATCAACACTCGCAATCAAACGATCACCTTTACCCTGGATTGCATAAGCCCCTGCTTTCCCAACCCATTCATTGGTATCGAGGTAATCATCAATCATGTCGGTAATATCTTTAAAGACAACGGTCGTCTTTTCAATAAAGTTTAAGGTCTCCTCAGGGAAGAAAATAGCGACGGAAGTATAGACGATCTGACGATCATTGGATAATGATGTCAGAATCGCTTTAGCTTCTTCACGGGAATGCGCTTTACCGATGATCTGATCATGATGATATACGGTTGTATCAGCCGCAATCACCACATCATCCGGATATTTTTCATGAATCGGCATGCCTTTATCGAGAGCGAGTTTCTTTAAGCGTTCTTCAACGCTTAAAGATTCATCTAACACCTCTTCGATGCTGGCTGCATCAACGATAAAGTCGATGCCTTCTCGGGCCATCAGTTCTTTTCTTCGTGGCGAAGAACTCGCCAGAATAATTCTACTCATAATCTTATTCTTCGCTCTTATTTTCTTCTTTATGGTCATGATGTTTCTTAACGGGTCTTGGTAATAATGCCTTACGAGAAACATTCACACCTTTATCGGTAATCTGGGTGACTTTAACTTTCACGATATCGCCCACTTTGATGACATCAGATACTTTTTCAGTACGTTCCCAAGCGACGTCTTTGACATGTAAGAAGCCGTTTGTCCCTGGGAATAATTCGATGAATGCATAGTTATTTTCTACGCGGACAGCTTTCCCGTCATAGATTTCACCGACATTGGCTTTACGGGTAATGTCTTCGATCATCTTCTTAGCACGATCGATGGCATCCTGATTGTAATGATAGATTGTCACTAAACCTTCTTCATCGATATCGATCGATACATTATCACACTTAGCGATGATATCATTGATTGTATCGCCGCCTTTACCGATAACATCTTTGATCTGTTCCACGGCAATACGCATGGTCGCATATTTAGGGGCATATGGTGATAAATGATCACGTGGTGCAGGGATACAGTTAGTAATAACTTCCATGATCTGAGCACGCGCTTTCTTAGCCTGGGCTAACGCTTCTTCTAAGATCTGACGTGTAATCCCATCGATCTTAATATCCATCTGCAGGGCGCAGATCCCTTTTGCCGTCCCGGCGACTTTAAAGTCCATATCACCTAAGTGGTCTTCCATCCCCTGGATATCGGTTAAGATGGTATAGTTATCACCCTTAGTTACTAAGCCCATAGCGATCCCGGCAACAGGCGCTTTAATTGGCACACCGGCAGCCATTAAAGCCATTGTAGAAGCGCAGATCGAAGCCTGTGAAGAAGAGCCATTAGATTCTAAGACTTCCGCAACCGCACGGATCGTATATGGGAATTCTTCAACGCTTGGCATAACCTGACGTAAGGCTCTTTCGCCTAAGTAGCCATGACCGATTTCACGACGACCTGGGGCCCCCATACGGCCGACTTCACCAACTGAATATGGTGGGAAGTTATAATGATGCATCCAGCGTTTTTCGGTTTCGTTGCCTAAGCCATCAATCTTCTGTTCATCAGAGATCGCCCCTAAAGTGACGACTGATAATACCTGCGTTTCCCCGCGGGTAAATAAAGCGGAACCATGTACTCGTGGTAATAAGTCAACCTGGGCATCTAACGGACGAATTTCATCTACTTTACGACCATCAGGTCTGATCTTTTCTTCCGTAATAAGACGACGCACTTCTTCTCTTTCTAAGTCATCTAAGACCATCTTCACCTGTTTAATAGTGTTATCATGCGCAGCTAAGTCTTCGTAATCTTTTTCTTCATAAGATGCGACAACTTCAGCCTTTAAAGCATCAATAGCATCGTATCTTTCTAATTTGCCAGGAATAGAAATAGCTGCTTTCATGCGGTCATTCGCTACTTCAGTGACATCGTGAACGATGGTTTCATCTAATGAGAATAGTGGAATTTCCATCTTTTCTTTGCCGACTGCCGTGACGATTTCTTCTTCGAAGGCAATCAGTTTCTTGATCTGTTCATGACCGAACATGATCGCTTCCAGCATTTCTTCTTCAGAGACTTCTTTAGAATCAGCTTCCACCATGTTGATCGCGAATTTTGTCCCAGCGACTTCAAGGTTAATTTCGCTCTTTTCCATCGCTTCTGGACCGGCATTGATTGTATATTCACCATCAATGTAGCCAACATTGACCCCAGCAATTGGACCATTAAATGGGATATCCGAAATACATAAAGCAATACTTGCCCCTAACATTGCAGCCATTTCTGGTGAGGCATTCTGATCAACCGATAAAACGGTGTTAACGACCTGTACTTCATTTCTGAAGCCATCCGCAAATAATGGACGGATTGGACGGTCAATCATACGCGCTGTTAAGGTGCCGTGTTCACTTGGACGACCTTCACGTCTTAAAAAGCCGCCTGGAATTTTCCCAACGGAATACATTTTTTCTTCATACGTTACGGTTAATGGGAAGAAATCCACATCTTTTGGTTCCTTTCCCGCACAGGCTGTCGATAAAACAACGGTGTCATCATAACGCACTAATGCGGCGCCGTTGGCCTGTTTTGCAAGCTCACCGACTTCAACAGTCAGTTTCTTGCCAAAGAATTCTGTTGTAAATACTTGTTTTGCCATTTTCTCTCCTCACAATTGTGCCCCGTGGCACAATTTACCACAATAAAATCTATCATTCATACAAATATGGGGAACATTGCATTCAATGTTCCCCTGTATAAATTATCTTCTTAAGCCGAGTTTATCAACTAATGCTGTATAACGGTCAAGGTCTTCATTTTTAAGATATCTTAACATATCTCTTCTGCGACCGATTTTCTTTAATAAACCACGGTTACCATGATGATCTTTTGGATGAGCTTTGAAGTGATCATTTAATTTATTGATATCTGCAGTTAATAATGCGATCTGTACTTCTGCCGAACCAGTATCTCCTTCTTTTCTTCCATATTCTTTCATGATAGCTGTTTTTTCTTCTTTAGTTAACATTTTTAATCCTCCACTTTCTATAACTTAGCGTATCCCAAGGTGGACGACCGGAGGTGCGTTCATCCTAGCGATAGCCGCAAGCATTATTATAAGGATTTAAGCCTTAAAGTCAACGTCTTTTTCACTTTTTTAACGTCGTCTGTCCACTTGCGGGTTATAAGCATAGAATTTGGCCTTTTCTTTATACATATCATGATCTGCCCGTTTAAAGACATCACGATAATGTTCATCCCTCTGCCATTCACTATAACCGCAGGAAACGACAACCTGACTGCTAGAGGCAAAATCTCGTGCCCGCTTATCCATGATGCGTTTAAAGCGTTCAACACTATTACGTGTTTTTTTCAAATCAGGATCATCAAAGACAACAACAAATTCATCTCCGCCAATACGGAAAACTTCATCCTCTGGAAAGCAGAGATGGATGACTTCATAGCCATCGCGAATCAGCTGATCGCCAGCCATATGTCCCTGCTCATCATTGACTGCTTTTAAATGATTGATATCAAAGACGGCGACCCCATAACTGCGATGCGTATAAGCAATGCGCTTTTCTAATTCTTTCAGGTATTCCTGATAAGAAATCTTATTGCTGGCATCGGTTAAAGAATCCTTGCAGGCCATTCTAAAGAGCTTATTGACCATCGTCACCGCAATTAAACATAACACCGCGGAAAGTGAAATGATCGAGAATAAGACGGTAAAGATCGTGCGATTACGCGCTGCTAAAACATCTGTCTGCGGTACGGTGACAATCATATACATATTATCAGTTACCCGACGGGCATGCAGATATGTCTGAGTGTCATTAAGCTTCACTAAAGCTTCATAATGACCTTGTTTGGCCACTTTTTTCATAAAGCTGTTTGGCACATCGACCATCGCTCCGCCATAATTGAGCTGTTGCCCATAGCGATCCGTTAAGATCGCTTTGCCATGTTCATAAAGCGAAATACTATTGGTATTATTGGTGATACGATCAAAATCCAATTCACAGAAAACAACACCAATAAGCTGATGCTTAATATAAATCGGCTTTGCATTCGTGATCGAATAGATGCCGTTAATCTTATTGTAATAAGGGACAGTCCAGATTGTTTCCTTCGCTAAAACCGCTTGGGCGTAAGGAGAAAGAAAACCATCCTCAGTGCGCGGCTTCAAGCTATCCTCATAATCAGATGATAAATCTTCCATCCGGCCAGTCGTATTACTATAAGAAATCAGAAACCCAGCATTTTTCCGATGAATAAATGAGGGATTAAAATGAAAGCCAATCGCTGAAACATCCTGTGTATCTTCCACCATACTCCAGGCTAAGCCATTCCAGTTATCAATATCTGCCACCGAGTAGTGATAGTCTGTGACATTGCTGATCGTTGTAATCGTTTTGGTAATAAAACCGGCCATCAACTCATTATTGTTTTCACACATCGAAATCTTTTTCGACAGCTCAGAGCTGGCATGTATGGCTTTTAAATTAAGAATTTGCTGGCTATCATAGTTAATAGTATTGCGCGTCGCGTAGGTAAAGATCATCCCACTCACTAGTGAAGAGATCAAAATTCCCATAATCATCACCAGCAGCATTTTATTTTGGAGTCTTCTCATACATGTTTCCTCCTTCGCTGATGGATGCGATATGTCAAGCGCTCTGTTAGCATTTGGCGATTAAGAATTATGTAGCCCGAGACAACACTAATCGCTGCCACCGTGTTAAGGACGTGGAACCATAATAAATATCCCGTAGAGAGCTCATAAAGTAAGCCGATCAATGGCAGCGCTAATGAAAACATTAAAACGATCCACCAGAAATTCTGAAAGCGTCGATAGTTGATCATCATCTTAAGCATGCTCCACAGAAAAATCAGCGTTGCCATGCCGATACTGATGGTAAACATAACCCCCAGCACTAACTCACGATTTGGGGTGTAATGAAAATAGAGCTCATGAATGGGATTCGTTATTAATAGCCCTAATAAAGCAACGAGTATCCCATCTATGAGTCGCATGCCTTTATAATCACGAGAGCGCACTGAAATATAACGATTGATCAGGTGAAAGATCACAAATTGAGTGACGATAATGATATAGAGCGAGACCACTGTAAACAAATGACTGACTTGATTGGGAAGGGTGCGATACATCGAGAAAATCGCTTCTGAAGACACGAGGATGGCATTATTCAGTAAACTGCGCCAAAGATAACGGCCTTCATCCTTCTTTTGCAGCGTGGCATAAGTAAAAATCGCATAGCCCATGCAAAGTAAAGCTTCAAAAAACTCTAAACCTAATGTCATTAACATTTTCTCATCCATGATTTTCACCTCCTCAAAAAAGTACATCGTCGATCGTATCAAATTCAAAAGATCTTGTAAAGTGTCACATAATATAATCTGTCACATTTATTTTTTGTATTTGTGACTTTATAACATCACCCTGTTCCTTTTTTGACATGATTATTATAAAATGAAATTGCTTTCATGAAAACAAAAAGAGTGAAAGTTTTTTAGACTTTCACTACTTATTCTTAAAATTGTTTCATTAATTCCCGTACTTCAAGGGCATCGGCGTCTAACCGGGCTTTTAGTTCATCCATATTCTTAAAAACCGCTTCCGGACGGGTAAAAGCATAGAAATACACATCCATCATTTCGCCGTAAATATCATCCTGGAAATCAAAGATGTAAATTTCTAAGGAATCTTTGAAAATATCATCAAAGGTCGGATTGCGGCCAATGTTGGCCATCCCGTTATAGAGCTGTCCTCTCACTTTCACTTTTACGCCATAAACGCCGCGTCTGGGGACAAAGTAGTGATCATAATCGACATTGGCAGTTGGATACCCCATCAGACGGCCTCGCTGCTTGCCATGAATGACTTCCCCTTTAATTGTAAAGGGACGCGTTAATAAACGATTGGCATCACGAATATGCCCTTGCGTTAACAGGTTTTTAATAAAAGTCGAAGAGACTTTCTCTTCTTTGTTATACATAATGGGATCGACAACGCTTAAGGCAAACGACTGATGATCTAAATCATGAATATTCCCTTTATTGTGATCACCAAAGCGGAAATCATAACCGACAACCACATGTTTGACATTATTTTGCATAAGATATGCATCGATAAAAGCCTGCGGACTCAGCGCTGCCACTTCTTTATTAAAATCAATCAGGAAGACTTTTTCAATGCCCATCGCTTCCAGCAGATCAAGGCGATCCGCTAGCGATGTTAAGGAAGTGGTTTTCACGCCATTTAAAACAGCTAAAGGATGACTAGGAAAGGTCATTACAGCCGGCATCAAAGACTTTTCTTTCGCCACTTTTAAGACTTCCCGAATCAGCGCCTGATGGCCTAAGTGCAGACCATCAAAAAAACCGATCGCTACGACATAATTTTCCTTCCTTTGTTTTATTTCATGTAACTTGAGGGTTTCCGTTTCCATTAAAATAGCCCCCTTAAGCTTTTTAACTGGCCCTTGCCATCAGGTCCATAGATCGCTAAAAGCTGCCCTTCCTGATTATAGATGGCCACATGATGATCTTTATTGACAGGAATCTTTTTCCCATTGAGAGCGATGCTTTCATCTTCTAAAATAAGACGATCCATTGATGCAAAAGCCTCTTCTAACGGCATGATCGTATAACGTCCGGCCGCTAAATCTTCTAACGTGATCGCCTGATCAATCGTAAAGTCCCCGCTGCGTGTACGTATGAGATCTTTCATATGGCCGGGATAACCCAGCTTCTTAGCGATATCAACACATAAAGAGCGAATATAAGTACCTTTTGAGCAATCGACCTGAAACGTAATCTCATTGTTTTCTTCTTTTAACAACTGAATATCTTGAATTGCAATCGGTCTTGCCGGTACATCGATATGCTCACCCGCTCTCGCGTATTCATAAAGCTTTTTGCCATGAATTTTAATTGCTGAATACATTGGCGGCTTTTGCATCGACTCGCCAATGAAACTCTGCAAAACATCCTCTAAATCGGCATAGCCAGTAAACGGCTTTTCTTCTAACACCGTGCCGCTAGCGTCATAAGTATCCGTAGCACTCCCTAATGATAAGGTCGCAATATACTGTTTATGTTCGGCCGTTAAAAACTGCAGCGCTTTAGTCGCTTTGTTGACGCAAACCACTAGTACGCCCGTTGCATCAGGATCAAGGGTCCCGGCATGGCCGACTTTTTTCGTATGTAAGGTTTTTCTAACGATATTCACGACATCATGCGATGTCATGCCTTTGGGTTTATTGATAATTAATAGTCCATTCATTTTTCTCACCATGTTCCATCATACCAAAAAGCCGTGGATTTCTCCACGACTACTTATGATTAATAACGAAATATTTCTTCTTACCACGTCTGATGACAGTAACTTTATTGCCAAAAGCATGTTCTTTCGAGACAACGAACTTTTCATCTGTGACTTTTTCACCATTAACCATCACTGATCCGCCTTTAACGAACTGACGCGCTTCACGGTTAGAAGAAGCGGCGCCGCATTTAACTAAGGCATTGAGGATCATTAAATCTTCATCGACATCAACGCTAGGAACATTGGAGAAGCATGATTTCACCTGATCATAGCTTAAGTCACGAATCTGACCGCTAAAGAGCATCTGTGAGACATCTAAGGCTTCTTTATAAGCATCTTCCCCATGTAAGAAGGTAATCACTTCACGTGCTAAGGCTTTATGCGCTTCACGTTTATGTGGCTCTGTGCGATTTGATTCTGCTAAACGTTCAATTTCGTCTTTTGGTAAGAACGTTAAGAATTTCAGGTAATCAATGACCTTTTCATCTTCGGAGTTAATAAAGAACTGATACAGTTCATAAGGTGAAGTCTTTTCACGATCTAACCAAATGGCTTTGCCTTCTGACTTACCAAATTTTGTACCGTCGCTCTTCGTTAATAATGGCATGGTGAAACCATACAGTTCATCACCGCATTTACGTCTGGTTAATTCGATCCCAGCCGTAATATTGCCCCACTGATCCTGACCAGCCACCTGTAAGTTAACACCATGATCACGATGTAAAACATAGAAGTCCATCGCCTGTAAGATCATATAAGAGAATTCGGCATAAGTAATCCCTTCATCTAAACGACGACGGATAATATCCTTATTTAACATGTAGCCGACATTGAAATACTTACCATAATCTCTTAAGTAATCAATGAAGTTCATATCTTTGTACCAGTCATAGTTATTGACAACTTCAAAGCCAAAGATATCTTCTGCCTGTTTCTTTAAACAGTTAAAGTTATGTTCGACCTGTTCATAAGTAATCATTGGTCTTTCCGCATTAGGTTTTGGATCACCAATCAAACCAGTGCCGCCGCCCACTAATAAAATCGGATGATGGCCAGCTTCTTTTAAACGTTTCGAAATCAAAAATGAAGAGAAATGACCAATATGTAAAGAATCTCCCGTTGGGTCCGTTCCAATATAGAATGTCATGCCGCCTTTATTTAATTTTTCTTTTAAATCTGGAGATGAGACATCTTTAATCAAGCCTCGCCATTCCAGTTCCTCGTAAATACCCATTGCTTTCCTCCTTATAAATAAAAAAGAGAATTCCTCCCAAAGGACGAATTCTCGCGGTACCACCTTTATTCGTACATGTCTGTACGCACTTTCTTTGATAACGAAGAATGTTCTCCGGCTAAACTTTGCATTTAGCAGCTCCCAAGTGTATTCAGCATCAGTCCCCGCTAGCTTGCACCACCCGCTAGCTCTCTACGCTTTTTCCAATGCGTACTTCTCTTGTTCAACGCTCTTTCATCATATCAAATTGTGTTTGTTTGTCAAGTTTATTTCGCCCGTCTCACGCTTGACTGTTTATTTCGCCCGTCTCACGCTTGACCATGAGGAATAATACGTTCTGCCGACTCCTGCTTTATAAGCGCGGAGTCGCACATAGACCTTCTTGCTTGTCGTATAAGCAATCGTCGAGGACGTTTTCAAGTGCGACACTTTGATTGTTTTCGTCTTTTTATTAAAGGCTTTGCTTTGTGAAAGCTGTAAAGTGACCCCGCTGCCTAGTGTTTTGGCCCATGAAACTTTTACTTTATTTTTCTTAGCTTTGATGCTTTTAATTTTTGAAGCACGTGGCGCTTTATCCGTCTTTTCATCATAGAGACGACCAATAGCAACTAAATTTGAATTGACCGAAGTGCCCTGAGCCACGCAGCCGCCTTCATCCCCGTAATAAGGACCACTCGCTCCTAATGATGCCCCTGAAGAAACATATAACTCCACATGGGTAATGTTTTTATAACGGCCATTCTTCTTTGAAGAATAGAATAAAAGATCGCCTGGTTTTAAAGCATCAATTCGGCTTTTCGTGGGCGCTGATAAACGTTTCTTCTTACTTAAGAAGCGCGCTTCTTCGGCGGCGGTTGGCGGATAATACTTTGATCCTAAGGTGAAGCCAGCCTGTTTATACACCCGCCAAACATAACTTGAACAATCCACATAACGTTTTTGTGTTCTCTTTGGCTGAGAGTAGTGACGTTTCTGATCATAGATCTTAAAAGCCTGTTTCATGATATTGTAGGTTGTATCATTAACGCACCAGAAATCACGGACAAAGCTAGCATTATCACCGGTAATCATTGTTGATAACTTACCATAATCATTGGCGGTGACAACATTCTGATCAAAAGTTAAGGCATCAGTTGAAGTGCCGCTCACATCAACAGTTGTCAAACCGCTAAAGCGAAGCGGATTGATCGTTTTTGACATCCCCTTCTTTAAGATCGTATCTCTTAAAGAAGCGGGAATCGGATGCGTAATCTTCATCTTCGCCGTTAACAGTTTGCCATCAACATAAGCATAAAGATCTGCATCTAAGTTCTTATACACGCGGAAGTTCCCTTCTTCGTCTAAAATGACATTGGGATTACTCGTCCCATAAATAACTCTTTCAGCCCCTTCGCTGCTGGCTCCTTCCATTTGGAGCGTGCCGTAATTAGCTTCATAAAACTGAATCGCATAAAGTACGTCATGCAGCTGCGGATTTGTGACGGTCAGATTCATCGTATGGGTTTCCACCACATTTCCGCCAACAATGACATGACATGTCACACTTTGACCACTTGCATCAGTTGCTGTTATAACCGCCTGACCAATACTTATAGCTGTCATTTGTCCCGCATTTACCTTAACAATGCTTTCATCAGATGATGACCAAGTAACGGTTTTATTGGCTTTTAAAGTCACCGTATCATTGGGCATCATAACGACGCTGCTGAGATTTAAAGCAAACGGTGCATCCGCGTCTTCACGATAACTGCTATTTGGTGTCTGTGATGTTGCAAGGGGCTGATAAATTGTCTGCGTTAAAGTAACATCCCCAACGCTGACCCCTTTGACATCCACATCTTTCGCTGATGGATCTGATAAAGTGACATCATCATTGCTAGCCTGCCAGGCATAGGCATAACTCTCATCATCCTTTTCAATGCCTTGGACATGAATGGTGCCATCGATCGCTACGCCAGCACCTTCTTCATCGACATCATAAGTGCTTGCGGTTTTTTGATTGGTACTAAAACCGCTCACCCATTTCGTGCCTGCCCCATGAACTGGTCCGATATTAAGACCAAACATTAAAGACAAGACAATAAAAAAACCTATCCATTTCTTTCTCACAATAATTCCCTCCTGAGGAGATATTATATCTTATGTGACCAGAAATTTTTAGGTTTTCTTGCGATTTATTAAAGAATGTTTAATGTATTAACGGGTTTTCGGATAAATACATGGCACCACTTCACTAAATTCATAGCTATGCCAGGCTTCATCATTGTAGGCACAATGATGTTCTCGTAAAGCCATATGGGTAAAAACATAGTTCCGCATTTCTACGGATGTCGGCTGTTTGACATTTTTGAGATTGTAATCACTGAAATAGAAATTCAATTCTGTAACCATTTTTTCCGGCTCTTTCACCCAATATTCGAGATTGACATATTCCGGGGTAAAACGGACTTTGACATAGTTATGCGATTCATCGATCGTTTTGAGAACATCCTGAATCAAAGCATTGCCATCATAACGACGACTTAGTAAACGTTCTAATAAACTCAATCCAGATCACCTCGATCCCCAGTATGATAAGTATTAGGCGACGCATCGATACGTGAGGCATTCAGTTTTGAATAAATGATGCGCTGACTCGAATAAAGTCCTGAATAGCCAGAGAAAATGTAACAGATGATGCAGCAAAGGGCGAAATAGAGGATGCCATCACCGCCGAAGACTTCTACCGCTAAAAAGACCGGCGCTAGAAACGAGTTCGTAGCGGCGCCAAAGACGCCTACCATCCCTAAAGCGGCGCCAAAGCCAGCGGGAATACCTAGTAATTTCCCCATCAGGCAGCCAAATGTCGCACCGATAAAGAAGGAAGGAACAACTTCTCCGCCTTTATAGCCCGCTTCCAGGGTAATGCTGGTAAATAATATCTTCCAGAAAAAAGCGGCGGGATGGACATGCCCCTTCATCGCTTCCGCGATGACATTCATTCCCGCACCATTATAATCCGTCGTTTTTAAAAGCGTCGTTAAGGCGATGATCAGACAGCCGCCGACAATAATACGGATATAATGATTATTTATATAACGGCCATATAAATAACGCCCTAAATAGAGCATCTTAATAAAGAAGACAGAAATGATGGCACAGGCTAAAGATAAAATGATGACCCGAACACTCATGAGGGAGTGAAAAGCTGGAATGTGCAGTGGGAAACGCACCGCTGTCGCGCCTAAACGCAATGAGAGATCACAGGCTAAGATACTAGCGATTAAGCCGGGGAAAATCACCATATAGGAAATGGATCCAACATTGATCATCATCGTCCCAAAGGCGGCTGCCGCGACGGGCGTTCCAAATAACGCCGAGAAGAAGGCTGCCATCCCGATACGGGTAATGATCCCCATTTGTTTTTTATTAAGTTTAAAGAGACGGCCAACACCATTGGCTAAATCGCCGCCAATCTGCAACGCTGCCCCTTCACGGCCAGCAGAGCCGCCACATAAATGCGTTAAAACGGTGCCGATAAAGATGGCTGGAATAAGTAAGAAAGGTAATTTTTCCCCCTCTCTGGCCGCATCAATAATGTCATTAGTGCCTTTGCCAGATACTTTAAAGCTGTGATAGATAAAGACAGTTACAATCCCGGCAATCGGTAAAAAGTACAATAACCATGGATGCGCCATTCTTAAATTGGTGACATAAGTGACGCTTTGCGCAAATAGTGAACCGACCACGCCGCAGACCACACCAACCACTAAGGAAATCGCTAGCCAGCGAAAACCTTCGATAATATAATAGTGGATCCGATGTTCGTAAGTATCGGTTGTTTCTTTTAAATATTCTAATATTTCATGCATAATAATTCCCCTTTGTCTCCTTATTATACTCAATTATGTTAAAATTTACATTATGCAAAGATGAAAAAATAAAAAACGCCGGGAATCGGCGTTACTTGGTTGAATTTCTTTTGATCAAATGAGTTGAGACAATAACTTTATGTTCAGTGATTTCTTCCCCATTTAACATTTTCGTTAATAAACGAATGGCCATAGCACCAAGTTCATAGACTGGCACATGAATCGTCGTTAAAGCCGGACGAGACATAATGGAATAGCTGGTATTCATCATCCCGATGACTTCCATATCATCAGGAATGGCAATGCCATTATCCTGAGCCCCATTGACAACCGCTACAGCTTCTTTATCATAACCGTTTAAGACAAGCTGATGACGGTGATCTTTGAAATAATTCTGGAAGAATGGATAACTCTTTTCATAATGTGTTGAAGTAGAGATAATCCGCTCATCACCAAAAGTGAGACCATGGGCCGCAAAGGCTTCTTTAATGCCATCCGCAAACTCATCTAAGCGCACTAAATTCTGACGTGGTTTCACAAAAATGATATCATCAATGCCACGATCAAGATAATCATTGGTGATTTCTTTAGAAATAGACTTCGCATCAACGGAAATAGAACATAAGTTATCATCTTCTACTTCATAGCCGATCACAACAGTTGGAACATTGTATTTTTTCATCATTTCAATTTCATTATCCACATTGTCGCTGTTGAATAATACGACCCCATCAGCACGTGATTTGATGACTTTTTCTAAAACGCTATTAACGGGATTGCCATCCCCAATTTCTTCGGTTGTATAAATCGAGATATTGTAATCGAGTGTCCGCGCAGTATCACCGATCCCTCCAATCATATCTTTCACATGAGCGAATAATGACTCTGGAAAGACAATGGCAATGGATGTTGTTTTAGAAGTCGCCAATCCACGCGCAATCTGGTTAGGTTTAAAGTCTAATTTCTTAATGGCGTCAAGGACGCGCTCTCTGGTGGCTGGTTTAACAACGTTTGAACCGTTAATGACTCGCGATACTGTCGCTAAGGATACCCCAGCTTCCTCAGCAACATCATAGATTGTTGTCTTCTTCATATGTCTTCTCCTACTTATCAAATTCGTTAATGATTTCGTCTAATTCGTCTTCTACTTCATCGATTTGCTCATCGACATGGCTATCTGGAACAATGCCCTGATCATCCTGCTTTTTCAGGTTATCAAGTAAAGCATTTAACTGATCGATAACTTTCGCAACGCCGGCTGCGACTTTGTCATAAGAATCAGAATCTTTGACTTTTTCTAACAGGTCTTCGGCTTTTTTCTGCAGCTCTTCGATTTTTTCTTTGGTCGAATCTTTGAATGCGTCACGATCAAATTCATCGGCAGATTTTTTCATTTTCTCAATCGTTTCCCCTAAGATCGCTTCCACGTCTTCCTTGGTGAGACCTTTCATCTTCTCGCATTTTTCTTTCAAATCTTCCCGCATTTCACTGCCCTTTTTCGGAGCGAGTAAAACACCGGCAATGGCGCCAATCGTCACGCCCGCTAAAAACTTACCTAAATTCATGTGCAATACCTCTCTTTTCTTTTATTTTTTCTTGAAAAATGATTTCAGCCCAACCAGTGTCCCTAGTAAGCCGGCATTATTACTCTTCTTTTTCTTAGTAAAAATGTTGTTAACGAATTCCACAGGGGCATTCAGCTGATCCATTTTATAGTTCACATCGTCAACCGTTTTATTCACTTTCGTCACGGTGATATCGATATCTTGTGATAAATGACTGACATCCTTCAATGTCTGCGCTGTCTTTAAGAGCGTAATTCCTAAACAGATCAAGGCAAAAGCCCCCGCTAAAATCAGAAACGCAAGACATATATCAAATATACTCATGTCATATCTCCTCTCAATTACTTCTATTATTGCACAAAATTCAAGCGCTTTCAAGCTAACTTTACAATATTTAAAATAAAGTTTCTCGGAGAACATCCGAGAAACTATGATTCTTTTTTAATTATCGCCTACTTGTCGGCCTTTTTCTTCGCTTCAATGACTAAATCTTCTAATTTATAAATATCCTTTGGACTCATAAACAAGAAGACCGCATTATCATACTGTGCTAATTTAGCGGCGTCTTCAGCGTTTTCCTTTACCACTTTAGCACGTGGAATATACTGCGTAATTTCCGTTACATCAATATCGATGCCTGGTTCCTTATGCGCATTGGCTGGGAAGTCGACAAAGTATGGGTAATCAGCAGTATCCATAACCTGAGCGAAGCGTTTCGCAAAACGTAACGCACGTGAGAAACGGTCGGGCTGATAAACAGCTACGATCTTCTTGCCCGGATATCTGATCCGCGTTTCATCAATGACATATTTAATAGCCGTTGGATGATGAGCGTAGTCATCAACGAAGACACAGTCACCATATGTCTTTACCGTATAACGACGTTTAACGCCCTGGAAGGTTGCTAAATGATCCTGGATAAACTTCGCATCCATACCTTCTAAGTAACCTAAAGTAATAACAGCTAAGGTATCATATAATGTATGGATTCCATAGAATGGTAAGACAAAATGACCGAAGAGTTCACCATGTGCATAAACGTCAAAAGCTAAACCTTTCTCATTATTAATGACATTACGCGCCTGGATATCATTGCCATCTTTTAAACCGAATTTAATCACCGGCTTACTCCAGTTCATATGTGGTAAGTATGGATCATCACCCCAGATGACGATCTTCTTTTTCGCCCGATTGCCATAATCTTCAAAAGCCTGTTTATAGCTATCGAAAGTCTTATAGTAATCGACATGATCCCATTCCACATTGTTAATGAGGGCATAGTCATTATAGTAATGTTTGAAATGGTTTCTGAATTCATCTACTTCGGAAATGAAGTATTTGGCATCTTTGACCGCATAGCCAGTTCCATCACCGATTAAGACATTGGTTTTGTCATAATCTTTGAATAAGTGATAGCACATTCCTGTTGTTGTGGTTTTTCCATGCGTACCAGCGATCCCGATAGAAATAAAGTTATTAAAGAAGTCACCTAAGAATTCACAATAGTTCTGACAGATGACATTGGGATTGTCCTGGGCCGCTGCCACTTCCGGATTGGAACGATCGAAATCATTTCCGGTAATGACATGCATGCCATCTTTGATATTATCCTTATTCCATGAATAAATAGGGATATGTCTCTTTTTTAATTCGTCTTCAATAAAGATATACTGATCTATATCACTGCCGGCTACCTCATAGCCTAAATCATGAAGGATTTCCGCTAAGGAAGCCATACCGGAACCTTTAATTCCTACAAAATAATACATGTTTATTCACCTCAGTGTTATTTTAGCACAAAACTATTTTAACGTCTCTATAAAATTAGCTTAACCAGATATGTAATACCGCAATCATCTCACGCGTAAAATAAGTTGGCAAAAGATACCAGGGCGTCGGCGCGGCTAAGTTATCATATGTCAGATGATTCTTCTTCGCGTAGTAGTCACTGCGGTATAAATGGAAGTCATTAGAAACGATAATGATATGCTCATTGAGATTCTTTTCACCTAAAAGAATAGACGTGTTTTTCATATTCTCATAGGTATTTCTCGCTTCCTGTTCCATGACAATATGAGCACTATCCACACCTTCATAGACCATCTGACGACGCATATACTCCGCTTCGCTCATATATTCATCACGACCGGTGCCGCCGGTGACGACGACATACGCTTCAGGATGGTCCTTCATATAAGCAACGGCAGTGTCAATGCGGCTCTGGGCTAATTGTGAGCCAACTTTACAGCCTAAGACAACTACGGTTCCTTCTTTCCCTGGCCGTTTACTTGTTTGGGCGATCGCCAGCGCGCTGCTTGTCAGCATGACACATATCACCAGGCTTAAAGCGAGGACAAGCATGCCAAGTTTGGCATGCTTTAAAATAAGAAAACGATTGACCTGGTGGAAATGCCTTGTATAACTGTAAATGAGCATAAAAAGTAAAATACCGCAGACATTTCCGCTATTAAGCACATGCGCCGTGAACACTGGAATCAAATACCAGACCATCATGACAATACATAAGATTTGGACAACCATTCCCATTGTAAGCCTCCTTTACCCAAGGACCTGCAAGTCTTTGGGATAGTGGTTTAAGATTTTGACACCATCTTTCGTCACTAAGACTAAATCTTCAATGCGGACACCAAACTCATGCGGTAAGTATACCCCTGGTTCAATGGAGAAGATCATCCCTTCTTCAGCGATAATATCGCTCGTCGCATTGACTTCTCCCGCTTCATGACATAAACGTCCAATAAAGTGGCCTAGACGATGGTTAAATTGAGGACCATAGCCGCCTTCTGTAATAATATCACGAGCAATGCGATCAATATCCGCTAAGCGGACCCCTGGTTTAATAGCCGCCTGAGCCGCTAGCTGGGCTTTGAGTACGAGATTGTACACTTCTTTTTGCTTATCTGATACTTTCTTATAGAAGAATGTTCTCGTCATATCGCTGCAATACCCTTCATAAACGCAGCCCATATCAACGATAATACTATCTCCCTCTTTTAACATTGTCCCATCATTCATATGATGCGGATTCGCCCCATTTTCTCCATAACCGACAATCGGTTCAAAAGAATGATCCGTCGCGCCATAAGATTTATAAATGGCTAATAACTGGGGATCCATTTCTTTTTCACTATATTGACCAGTAGAAAGCAAATCTTTCATCTGCGCCATCGCCTGATCATTAATTTCACTCGCTTTGATCATCAGTTCCTGTTCATGTACATCTTTAACCCCGCGCACTAAATCGACGCAGGCACTGCCGACTTCATAAGTCGCTGATGTTTTGGCCATTAACGGCAATAAGTAGCGCGCTGGCATATTTTTATCGACGCCGACATGTTTTGCATCTTTTAAATAAGAAGCGATCAAAGCTAAGGAATCATCGGCATCAGAGAACCAGGTAATCGGCAGGCCAAGATCTTCATCTACATAAAAGAGCTGATTGAAGAAGAGGCGATGGTCCCCTTCCTGAGAAAGGGCCATCACATATGTGCGTTCATGCGGATAGTTGAGATAACCGATTAAATAATCAATCGTTTCTGGTTCGGTGATCAGAAAATGATCATAACCAAAATCAGCCATCCGTTTTAAAACGAGATTAATTCTCTTCTGATTTAACATCTGCGCACACCTCGATGCCTAATTCTTCTAACTGTTCATCAGCGACAACACCTGGTGCATCAGTGACTGGATCACTCGCGCTGGTATTTTTAGGGAAGGCAATAACATCTCTTAAGCTTTCGCTTTCCGTTAATAACATCGCGACACGGTCTAAGCCTAAAGCGAAACCGCCATGTGGTGGAGCCCCATACTGGAAGGCATCGACGAACCAGCCAAACTGACTGCGGATACGTTCCGGCGTAAAGCCTAACGCTTTAAACGCGCGATCCTGTAATTCTTCATCATAAATACGCTGACTGCCGCCGCCTAATTCGAAACCATTTAAGACGATATCATAAGCATCAGCTAAGCAGTGTGCTGGATCGGTATCGATCTTATCTAAATCAGATTCCTTTGGCCGGGTGAACGGATGATGCATCGCATAGTAACGACCTTCATCTTCACGATATTCAAACATTGGGAAATCCACGATCCATAAGAAATCAAAGGTATGTGGATCATATAATTTAAGTTCTTTCCCTAAGTGGTTACGGATCGCTGCTAACGCATCACAGACAACCATATAATGTGAATCGGCCACAAATAACAGTAAGTCATTATCATGAGCATCCATCGCTTCACATAAGCGTGCCATCTGCTCTTCATTGAAGAACTTCGCAATTGGACCTTTAGGACCTTCAGCGGTTATCTTTAACCAAGCTAAGCCTTTGGCTTTATATTTCTTCGCAATTTCACCTAAGGCATCAATCTTCTTACGAGAGAAGTTGCCCGCTTCCCCTTTCACATTGATCCCTTTGACATGACCGTTGGCGTCTAAAGCGCTCTTGAATACGGCAAAATCAACATCTTTAACAGTTTCATTTAAGTTCACTAATTCTAAACCGAAACGAGTATCTGGTTTATCAATCCCGTATTTTTCCATCGCATCATGCCAAGTCATACGGCGTAATGGTAAATCGATATCAATACCTTTGACATCATGCATAATTTTAGCGACTAACCGTTCGCCTAAATCTAAGATCTGATCTGTATCCATGAAAGACATTTCAACATCGACCTGCGTGAACTCTGGCTGACGGTCCGCACGTAAGTCTTCATCACGGAAACATCTGGCAATCTGATAATACTTTTCAAAACCAGATACCATTAATAACTGTTTGAATAACTGTGGTGACTGAGGCAGAGCGTAAAATTCTCCTTTATGCACACGTGATGGCACTAAGAAGTCACGTGCCCCTTCTGGTGTCGATCTGTTTAAGTAAGGTGTTTCAATTTCTACGAAGTCTTCGTTATCTAA
>OCTW011558883.1_pt1 | contig 28016 bp, 33 predicted proteins | sample 1539671 | NCBI WGS metagenome assembly OCTW01 (sample SAMN02144230, study PRJEB22623) | gut metagenome | biome: sheep rumen | host: Ovis aries | place: New Zealand | reverse complement strand
GGACAATTATCTGGTGACCCATCATCTACTAATATTATTTCTAAATTCGTATATGATTGATGTATCACCGAATCAACACATCTATTAATAAATTTTTCAACATTATATACTGGTATTATTACAGAAATTAAGTCTTTCATTTTTGTCTCCTTTACCTAAATAATACATATGGTAGTGTTTCGTTGCTATTGTTTATTAAAATAACTACAATCCAATTTAAAACCATAAATGATAGTAGTACTAGTCCGTTTAAGGTTATTTTGTTTTTCTTAAACAACAGTTTTGGAATATATAGCAACGCTAATATAAATAGTGCATAATACGATATTCTATCAGCATACGTTATCATCATTCCAAGCAAACCAAGAACAATATTCAAAACACCCAGTAATAAGACAAATCGATACTCTTCTTTCATAAATACTTTTTTATTAATTAATACAGTTGCTATTATTAGAGCATTTCTTGTTGTTCCCATATAATTAAAATCTAATATTGAGTATTTATTTAGATACATTAATGCTTTAGGATATATACCTGAATTACCCAAAACTAAAAGTATTTGTTTATAGAATATTGACATAATTATAATAATGGTTATTAATCCTGCAAAAACAATTTGCTTATGTTTTGGTTTAATTTTATTTGAATTAAATAATAAGTATATCAAATATAACGGAATTACAGATAATGCTGTATCATGAAAAAATATTCCAATCAGTAATAAAAATACAGATTTCAATACATATCTTTTACCAAGTGCATTTATAAATATTGAAAAACTAAGAATAACAAAAGCAATTGCAATAGATTGTCTAACCATATTGAGTGATAAGTTATATAATAGTAGATAAAACAATGACATTCCTACAATTATTTCCTTGTTATTTTTCGAATTAATTTTAATTGCGTAGTATATTGGAAATACTATCAAGCATTCGATAACAAAAAGCAACACTTGAAAAGGCAGACCTAATTTTGCTATCACAAATGTAACGAATAAATATGCATAGTCTTTTGAATAATATAACCAGTCTGAAAAACTTATCATTCCACTAAAATGTTTAATATTTTTGGCATTATTATATAAGTTGTATACATATCCTTTTGTATCACTACCTACATTCATTCCTCTTAATCCAGCCATTATGCAAGGGATAATAAGTCCAATAAAAATCATGATTTTTCCGAACATTTTATTTTTGTTTTTTATTCCAAAATAAATAAGTATTAAGCTTATTGAAAACATTAACAAGTATATCATTTTAATCTATTATCTCCTTTCTAAAAACTTTTGTCATACTTTTTACCGAAAAACTTAGCTTTTAAAAAACTAGTCCCTTTCTTCCACCAATTTATTTTTTGCATATCTAGTAGATTTACTTCTTTATATGTTAAATTATTTGTATTTAAGTATACATCTAATAATAACTCAGATACTCTACCATAGAATCTTGCATGGAAGGTATCATATTTAGAATTATCTACTCTTTTTTCTAATTCAAATAATATATTAAATAACCATTCACAGTAATCATTTAATATTTCTTTTTTCATAATAAACATATTAAACATGTGTGCAGAAGTTCTTTTATGTAGTTTATCAAATTCAGTTAAGTATTCTGGATATTTTTCTTTAATAATATCTCTTGTTATATCTAGTGGTTCTATATACATTGTATGTTTATAATGGTCATATAGATTTTCTATATAGTATTTTCTTTTTTTAGGTAATATTATGTCAGTAGTAGATAATAAATTATCTACTTCTTTAGTTGTTAGTATATTTTTAAATTTTTCTTCTTCAGTTTTATATTTCTTTTTAGATAAAGTTAAGTATCTTCTATAATGCACTAAACCTATATAATCAGACTTAATATTTTTCCAAGCATAATATAAACCTGTAAGCTCACAAAAGAAAGGATTCTTAGAAGATATGTTATCTCCAGTGTTATCCTTTTCATATCCTAAATCATCTTTACCTTCAGCACCTACATGTAGAGGTAAGTATATTTTATCATTTGGCATTTGATATTTTTTATGAGTTGCAACTATTATTTTAATATCTTTCATATATAACTCCCCCTAGTATCCTATTTAGCTCCAGTTTTAGTTATTACTGCTCCTATAGTTTTAAAGATACATTTAATATCTAGTAATATACTACAGTTTTTACAGTAGTAATATTCTAGTTCTAGTCTTTCTTTATAGTCTATATTACTTCTACCATTAGCAGCCCACCATCCTGTTATACCAGGTCTTACACTTTCGTAAATCTTATGATCACCATTATGAGAATCTAATTCTCCTTCTACTAGAGGTCTAGGTCCTATGAAAGACATGTCTCCGTAGAATACATTTACTAATTGAGGTAATTCATCTAGTGATGTCTTTCTTAGGACTTTACCTATTTTAGTTATTCTAGGATCATTATTTAGTTTTTGATTTTTATACCATTCTTTTTTATATTTAGGATCTTTTAATAATTCTTTTAATACTTCTTCAGCATTTGGTACCATGCTTCTAAATTTATATATGTATATAATTTTACCATTCTTACCTATTCTTTTTTGAGTATAGAATATGGAATTTAAGTCACCATGTAATAAGTATGCTAGTTTTACTATTAAAGCTACTGGTAATAATATTATTATTCCAAATATAGATACAAATAGGTCAAAAAAACGTTTAATAAAGAAATATAGTTTCTTATTACTTTCTATCATACTTAGCACCCTTTCAAAAGAATTCTTTTCTCCGCTTTTATATAATATCAAATATATATAAAAATAGCAATGTAGTGCAAAAATAATATTTCTTATAATGTCTTATTATCTTGTATTATATTTATTTTATGTAATACTAACTCTATTTTTTTATCTATTAGATATCTTTCTTCTCTTAGTTTTATTAGTTCTTTTTGTAATGATTCTAGGTTGTCTTTATTATCATTAATATTTTCTATTGTGATTTTATTTAAAAATTCCATATATATTCCCCTTTTTGATATTGCTTATTTTAATATATGCACTAATAAAAGTCAAATTGATGCATTAGTGTAATAATAAAAGAGATTAACCTAAGTTAATCTCTTTGTTATTATTTAGTTTCATTGTTTATTTTAGTACCTACTTTAATACCACTTGTTATAGCATGAGTGATGTTATAGCCTCCTACATCTCCATCTATATCTATTACTTCACCTGTGAAGTATAAGTTATCTATTTTAGCAGATTTAAAGTTATTATCTAGTTCATTTAAAGATACTCCGCCCATTGTAACTTCTGCGTGTTCAAAACCCTTGAAGTTAGTTATATGGGCTTCGTATCTTGTAAATCTTCTTAATATTTCATCTTGTTCTCTTTTAGATAGTTTATCGTAATAATCATCTTTTAAATTAAATTCTTTAAATATAGCATCTACTAGTTTAGAGTTTAGTAATCCTTTTAAAGAAGCTCTTACTTTATAGTGATTAAGTTTAGTTAATCTATCTAGAGTATCAGGTAGGTATTCTATTTGAGGTAGGAAGTTTAGGTATACTACTACTTCTTTATTATCAACTATTGCTCTTACAGCTTCTCTAGATAGATTAAATATAACTATTCCAGATATACCATAGCTAGTTAGTTGGATTTCTCCAGATTCTTCTTTAATTATTTCTTTATCTACAACTAACTTAGCATCTACATCTGTTCTTATACCATTCCAAGCTTTATTAATAGTGCTATCAGCTTCTAGTTTAGTTAGGGATGGTAATACTCTATTTAGTTTAATACCTAGATTATTTAGTAGGTGGTATGATGATCCATCTGTACCACATGACTTCATAGATGAACCACCTACTGAAATAACTAGGTAGTCTGATTTAATAGTATCAGTATTGTTATAAGTTATTATAAATTTATTATTATCTTTTTTAATATTAGTTACATATGCATTTGTAATTATATTAATTCCTAGATGTTTTGTTTTTCTTAATAATGCTTCTTTTATTGTTTCTGCTTTATTAGTAGATGGATAATAACATCCAAATTTCATTTTGGATGTTACTCCAAGTTCATCTATAAAAGGTATTACTTTATCTATTTCCATTTCATCTAAGATAGCATTTAATTTATTAGTATCTTCACTATGAAAGTGAGATCTATCCATATCTACGTTAAAGAAGTTACAACGGCCATTTCCTGTCACTAGAAGCTTCTTTAGTGGTTCTTCCATTCTTTCTATTATTGTTACGTTATTGTTGCTATTCTTAGCTTTTATTGCTGTTACAAAGCCAGATATACCTCCACCTATAATAATTATATTTTTCATAAGGCGCCTCCATCTGTTAAAAGTATATATTATGTTAAATTTATTAACAAGTTTATATTGTGCAAATCACACAATATAAACTTGTTTTAAATGTAAATTAGTATTTGACTTTTGTATATACATTGTATATACTTTATTTAACTTATATATTTTTTATATAAGTCTTAATAGAACGGAGATGATACTATGGAAGCACGTTTACAAAAATGGGGAAATTCTTCTGGAATCAGAATACCTAGTAGTATATTAAAAGCTCTTAATTTAAAGCCAGATGATACTATTAACCTAGAACATGTAGATGATAAAGTTATAATCACAAAAAAGAAGGACAAGAAAATTTCGTTAGAAGAAGAATTTAAGAATTATCATGGTGAAAATCTTGCAAAAGATTTTACTTGGGATGAACCTGTTGGTAGGGAAATATGGTAGGAAAATATATACCTAAACAAGGAGACATTGCTTTCTTAGATTTTAACCCTACTAAAGGTCACGAGCAATCAGGATTTAGACCTTGTGTTGTTGTTAGTAAGGATGCATTTAATAAAAATACTAAGATGGTAATTATTTGTCCAATCACTTCTAATGAAAAATATTTTCCTACTCATTATTTATTGAAAAGCCCTAAAAAAATTCATGGTTCTGTTTTATGTGAACATATTAGAAGCATTGATTACGAAACAAGAAATCTAAAATTCGTTGAAAAATGCAATTCTGAAGATTTCACTAATATAATAGAATCAATTAATAAGTGTATAGAAGAATAAAGATTGTTACAATCTTTATTTTTTTAAACAAAAAAAGAAAGTACCTAGGTACTTTCTTTAAAATTGTACAGTTAATAATATTAGAGCAACTAAAAATGCTAGCATAAGACATGTGTATTTAACAACTTTTGTTTCCATTTATTTAATCCTCTCCGTTACTATTACATGTTATCATGTTATACATATATTTGTAAACTTTAATTATAAAAATTTAGGTCAATTTTACATTGGGTTAGCATAATTACAAGGCTTACACGATAAGTAGTTTTTTTTAGCAAAAAAACTACTTAGTGTTCGCTTGTAATTTTCTTTTTTGTCGGTATAATTTATATCGAACAAGTGTTTAGGAGGTATAATATGAACAAGTTAGATAGACATATTATGGTAATCGATTTGAAAAGCTTTTTTGCCTCTGTCGAGTGCGTAGACCGTGGGCTTGATCCTTTTACTACTCCACTTGTTGTTGCTGATAAGAGAAGCGGTAATGGTGCTATAACGCTTGCTGTAACACCATACCTAAAAGCACAAGGAGTACCATCACGTGGAAGGCTATTTGAAATACCAAAGAATATCAAATACATGATAGTACCTCCTCGTATGACTAAGTATATAGAAGCATCTAGAAATGTAGTTAAGATATTCTTAGATTATGTAGCTGAAGAAGACTTACATGTGTATTCTATAGATGAATCATTTTTAGATGTAACAGAATATCTTAACTACTATAAGATGAGTGACTATGAACTAGCTAAAGTAATACTAGCTGATATAGAAAAAAGAACAGGACTTACTGCAACATGTGGAATTGGCCCTAATATGTTCTTAGCAAAAGTTGCAATGGATACTGAAGCTAAGAAGATGAAGAATGGTATAGCACGTTGGGGATACCAAGATGTAGAAACTAAACTATGGAGTATTACTCCCTTATCAAAGTGCTGGGGTATTGGTCCTAGGATGGAAGCTAAGTTAAATGCTTTAGGTTGTAATACTATAGGTGACGTTGCAAAGCTTAATAAGAACTTTTTAAAGCATAGATATGGAATACTTGGTGAAGAGTTATGGTATAGAGTAAATGGTATAGATAACTCTATTATTAAAGACTTTAAACATGAATCTAAAGAAAAAAGTTTTAGTCAGTCTCAAGTGTTATTTAGAGACTATTATAATGATGAAGTATTATTAATAGTTAGAGAGATGGTAGATAATTTAGCCAGAAGACTTAGAATAGAAAACCAAAATACCTACGTAGTAGGTTTTGGTTTAACTTATTCTAAGACTACTGGTGGAGGTTTTTATCACTCTTCTAAGTTAGTTAGTTCTACTGATAATAAAGATATTATATATAAGGTATGTGAAGGAATATATGATTCTTACTATATACGTAACATGCCTATTAGAGTTATATCTATATCTTTAGGTAAATTAGTTAAAAATGAAGGATTACAATTAGATATATTTTCAGAGCCAGAAAGACAAATAAAAGATGAGAATCTAGAAAGAGCTATAGATGGTATAAAAGATAAGTTTGGTAAAAACTCTCTTTTAAAAGCATCTAGCCTACTTCCTAATTCTACTATTAGGGAACGTAATAAAAAGATAGGAGGACATAATGCCGGATAGATGTGAGATTAGATGGGCACCTTTTAATTCTGTAATTGATTCTAAGATACTTGTAAATGAGATTAGAGAAAGTAATAGAAAAGTTATAAAGCCTAGTCTATCTGAAGATGAATTAGAAGAAATAAATAATAAAATTATAGAAGCATATCATAATGCTTCTATAATTAGTATTTATTATTTTTATAAAGGAAGTATTTTAAATAAGAAAGGTATTATTGAAAGCATTAAGTTAGATAATAAAAAGATAATATTTAATGACTACTCAAGTGTATACTTTGATCAAATAATTAAAATAGAAAGCTAAGCTTTCTATTTTTTGTGTTATAATCTTTTGTGGTTAGGAAGTGAAACAACATGGTATTAAAGATATTAGACAGAAACTTTTTTAGAACAGAAGCCGCTAGAATATCAAAAGCAGGTATCTCTGGTACAGGATTAATTACAAAGGATAATAGTATATCTGTATATAACCTTCCTAAGAAGGTATATACAGATAAAGGTATTTCTAAGATACCTTACTCTTCTCATCATGATGAAACTATGCAATACTTAGCTAAACATATTAGCTTAGATTATAACATTGATGTTAGAGACTCAGTATATATTAAGTATTATAACGGAGGTTCATTAAAGACTATTGTTATATATGCACCTGAGTATGTAAATGAATTTCAACATAAAGAATTATGTAAAGTAATAGATTTACAAAGTGAAGTTAGAAGATATTTAGCTACTGATGTATCTATTGGTATATTTAGATACAATAATAAAGATAATGAATATTATATTCATAAAGGTAGTATAGATGATTTATTAAAGCATAAGACATTAAGAAAAATAAAGAGAGTTAGTTCTTTTATAATTAAGAACTAACTCTCTTTATTATTTTTCTATAAGACAATCTATAATATTTATTATTGTTATTCTGATTTTAGTTTATATGCATTAGATTATTGTTACAAAAAGTTTGCAGTTGATTGCAAACTTTTGCTATTTTTACATATTTTTTGCATTTTTACTATATACATGATACTGATATATTTGAATAATTATTAGTAATGTATGTATTTAGGCTAGATGCATTTGTGCAGTTAAGAGTTACATTTGTTAGGTTTGTATTACGTCTAAAAATATCATAAATTTTAGTATTTACTTTTACTGTAAAAGAACTTAAATCTAGTGATTCTAGTGAAGTGCAATCAGAGAACATATGTTCCATAGTTGTTATATTAGATGTATCAAAACTTGTTAGATTAATGGTTGTTAATGCACTACAATGTTCGAACATACCAATCATATTTGTTACGTTGATTGTATTAAAACTTGAAATATTTAAATTGTTTAACTTTTCACAATAATAAAACATATTCCACATGTTAGTTACATTGCTTGTATTAAAATTACTTAGATTTAAAGTTTCTATTCCTGATAATTGGAACATGTAACTCATGTCAGTTACATTTGATGTATCAAAACTTGTTAGATTAATGGTTGAAAGGTTCTTACATGTTCCAAACATTCTTCGCATACTTCTTACATTACTTGTATTAAAAATTGTTAGATCTATAAACGTCAAGCTCCAACAATCGTTGAACATATCACTCATATCAGTCACTTTGCTTGTATCAAAATTAGATATTCCAAAATAAGTTAAATTTCTGCAACCACCAAAGAATGCACCCATATTAGTAACATTTGATGTGTCAAAATTTGAAAGATCTATACTGGTTATGGTTTGACAATCACAAAATATGCCAGACATATTTGTTACATTACTTGTATCAAAATTAGATACATTTAATTCTTCCAGTTTACGGTCACCATTAAACATACCCGCCATTTTAGTCACTTTGCTTGTATCAAAATTACTTACATCTATATTTTTTATTTTTTCACAGCTTGTGAACATTCCTGACATATCAGTAACTTTAGATGTATTAAAATGTGATACATCTAATTCTTTTAAATCAGGCAAGTAATTAAACATGTATGACATATCTGTTACATTTGATGTGTCAAAACTCGAAACGTCAATGTGTTCTAAACATTCAGCCCAAATCATGTTTCTCATCGTTGTTACATTTGATGTATCAAAATTACTAAGGTCTAATATTTTTAATCCGTCTGCCCATTCAGTAAAAGCAAACATATCTTCCATACTAGTAATTTTATACGTTGTGAATCCACTTATATCAAATTCTGTAGCATTGGTTGCAACGTTTGCAAATTTGTCATTTTGCATTAATACTAATGGAGCATTTGCATAATAGTACATAGTATTTTCATCAATCCATGCATATGCAGGAACTAACGATGTTTCATCGGATATAATAGTCGCATTTGCAAGAGTATCTTCCGATGGTATTCCCTTATATGGAATGAATTTTTCTATCCATGCATTTCCAACATTATAGTTTTGAAATACATATTCTTTTAATAATATAGTTTCATTATTAGATACCCATTTAGCTTTAATGGTTTCATCTTTTCTACCTTCAAAGATAGACATACTAGTTACTTTGTTATCTTCTGTATTTTTATACCAATGACTAAATGAATAACCTTCTTTTTCAGGTATTGGCAAATAACCAACTCTAGATCCAGTTGTAACTATTTTAGATGTTTCAGTTACATTACCTCCATCTGGATCTAGATATAATTTAAAATTTTTTTCTTCTATTGGATTTCCTGTAATTGTTATTTTAGATGAAAATACTTTATTAATAGCTTCAGATGTTGCTGGTGTATTTCCATCTAGCCATATTCTTAGAGAATAGTTTTTAGAATTATCTGGTGCTAGTACTCCACTATCTAGAATTCTTCCTTCTTTAGCGTCATTTATAATTGTTGTAGACATTAAATCATACTCGTTTAATAGTTTTGATTCATAATCATTTAAACTTAGTCTAACAAAGTTTGAATCAAGTGTAGTACTAGATAAAACTTCTAGATTAACTTCATATGATGCAGATGTGGTACAAGTATTTTTTAATTTAAATGTATATGGAATTAATTCTGTACCTTCTTCATTTGTTAAGGGATAAGTTTTTTGTAAGTTAATATCATTTTCTTCATCTGATAATTCTAGTTTGAAACATCCTGATTGTAATAAATTATTATTACCTATATGTGTTGATGCCCAGTATGCATAAGATAGACCTACTACTCCTGTTAGTATTATTCCTATTACTAATAATAGTAAAACAATTTTTTTATTCATATATATACTCCACTATAATGCAAGTATATTATATATAGTTAAAAAAATAAACATTATATTACTATAATGCTTATTTATGTACAAGATACACTAATATTTGTATAGTTAATATTAGTATAGGATTGTAAATCAGATGCGTTAGTACAGTTTAAAGTTATATTAGTAAGTAAATCACATCTATGAAATATAAGTATAAAATCTGTAGTACTGTCTGTTTTAATAAATGATAAATCTATATTTTTTAAACTTGAGCAATCATTGAACATCCCTGATACATTTGTTAATATCGGAGTTGTTTTGTTTGTATTAAATGTTATATTTTCTAAGTATTTACAATGTTTAAACTTTTTTTTCATTGTTGTAGCATTAGAAAAATCAAAGCTTGATAAGTTTAGTGAAGTGATATTTAATTCTCCAAACATATAGCTGAATTCTTCTCCATTTAATGTATTAAAGGAAGATACATCAAGTGTATTTATGCTTAATAGGCCACTGAACATTCTTTTAAATGTTTTTACTTTTGATGTATCAAAGTTTGATACATTTAAACTTGTAAGAAGTGCACATCCGTTAAACATGTGATTCATGTTTTCTACATTTGATGTATTAAAACTTGAAACGTTTAATGTTTGGAGTTTTTCACATTCATCAAACATATATTTCATGTCTGTTACATTTGATGTATTAAAGTTACTTAAATCTAAGTTTAATAGTTTAGTACATCCTTCAAACATATAATCCATCTCCAATACATTTATTGTATTAAAGCTTCTTAAGTTCACTCTCTCTAAGCTTTTACAATTTCCAAAAAAACTGTAGAAACTTGTTACTTTACTTGTATCAAAGCTTGATAGATCAACACTTATTAAGTTTTCACAATTATTGAACAATTTATACATATCAACTACATTAGAAGTATTAAAATTTGATACATCTATAGATGTTATAGTTTTTAAGCCTTCAAACATATTACTCATATTAGTTACGTTAGATGTATCAAAGTTTGACACATTTAAACTTGTAAGAAGTGTACATCCATTAAACATGTGATCCATGTTTTCTACATTTGATGTATTAAAGCTTGAAACGTTTAATGTTTGGAGGCTTTCGCATTCATAAAACATATATCTCATGTCTATTACATTTGATGTATTAAAGTTACTTAAATCTAAGTTTAATAGTTTAGTACATCCTTCAAACATATAATCCATGTATAATACATTTATTGTATTAAAGCTTCTTAAGTTCACTCTCTCTAAGCTTTTACAATTTTCAAAAAAACATAATAAACTTGTAACTTTGCTTGTATCAAAGCTTGATAGATCAACACTTATTAAGTTTTCACAATCAGAGAATAATTCATACATATCAACTACATTATAAGTATTAAAATTTGACACATCTATTGATATTATAGTTTTTAAACCTTGGAACATATGACTCATATTAGTTACGTTAGATGTGTCAAAGCTTGATACATTTAGGCTTGTTAGAAGTGTACATCCGTCAAACATGTGATTCATTTCATATACGTTTGATGTATTAAATGAGGATACATCTAGACTAGTTAGTTTATTACAGTTTTGGAACATTGATTTCATTCTTGTTACTTTTGATGTATCAAATGTATTTATATTTAAAGTTTCTAGATTATTGCAGTCTTGAAACATATAGGCCATAGTCTCTACACTTGATGTATCAAAACTTGTTAGATCAAGTGTAGTTAAGCTATTACACTCATTAAACATATAATCCATTTCTGTTATATAGTGTGTTTTTATATTAGATAGATCTATTGTAGTAGCATTAGTGTATCCTCTAAATCTGTCTTTAGTCATTAGTACTAATGGTGCATTAGCATAGTAATATACTGTAGTACCATCAGTCCATGCATATGCTTTAATTTTAGATTTTGAACTAGATATTATTTTGGCATTATTTTTTAATTCTTCAGTGAATGTACCAGTATATGGAACAATACTTGTAAAAGTAGATTTTTTATCACTATCGATATTGTAAAATACTCCTTCTTTTAATAATATAGTATCATTTTCAGATACCCATTTAGCTTTTAAGAATTCTTTTCCTGTAGTAGTTACTTCAGATAAACTAGTAACTTTATTATTTTCATCATCACCCTTATACCAATGACTAAAGTATTAACCTTCTTTTTCTGGTATTGGTAAATAGCCATAGGTATCACCTTCTGCTACTACTTTATCTATAGATGATAAAGTACCTCCATCAGCATCTAACATAACTCTTAGTTTATTTGGTGCTAAGTTAGTTACATTATCATATATTAGAGAAGGCATTACTCTTTGTTCGTAAGATGTTACTGTATTAAAAAATGATATTAGAGTTATTTCTACTATTATTATAGATAATACTAATAAATAAAATTGTTTTTTTTATTCTCTTTTTATTATTCATTTTTTACTTCCTTACCTTGTGACATTATACTATAAATATAAATTAATTTCATTATAAAAGTCTTACTTAGAAGTAAGACTTTTTTCTATAATAAATCATTCATATCTGAGTCATTATTATCTTGTAGTAGTTTATTTATTTTAATTTCTTTTTCTATTTCTTTAAGGCTTTTCTTTGGTTTTGGTAAGTCTTCTGGCATAGTACCTCCAAGACGTTTAATAGTTTCTCTAACTTCTTTTCCAACGTCATAGTGTATAGAGTTAGCAGTGTATTCGTTATTTACTTTTTCTCTTTTTAATTTAGCTTCTGTTTGAGCTATTCTAAATATATTATCTGCTAGTTCTTCACTACACATGTTATCTAGTATGTCTTCTCTATAACGTAAGCCTTTTCTTTTTGCTATGTCACTCGCTGTTTCACCATTATAAAGCCCTTTATAACCAGCGTTATGGAATCTTGCTAAGTCTTTTACTCCACTACTAACAGCTGTTTTATTTAAATAATAATTACCGTTTCTAACTTGTTTTCTTTTATATAATCTTTTCTCATCTTCAGTAAGTTTATTATATTCAATTTCTGTTAGTTCTTGTTTTCTTGTTTGTATAGCAAAGTAAGTTTTAGCCAGTGCTATAACTTTCTTTCTTGGGTCACAGTTAAGTACAATAAGATAGCAAGCATATCTAGAAAGCTTGTATTCTTTAACTTTTCTATACGTATCTGATCCAATGCTAACCATTTTGTCGGCGCCGACAAAATGGTCTAGTGCATTATAATTGCTATTAGTACAAGCAACTATAGCTTTGTTAATAGCTCCTTCAAATCTGCGCCATTCACTATATTCAAGCAAAGGCATTAGTTCTCTTGCATACCAATACTCATTACCATATTCATCTATATGTTTAATGTCTTCAAATACTTTTTCAGTATATTTTTTAATTTCGTTCATTTAATCAAATCCTTCCTGTTTCTTATTTTATGTGTGTTTATTTTTATTCAGCATCTATGTGCAGAATTAGATATTTTCAAATTTCTTTTACCACATCCTTTCTAAATTTTTATATATAATAGCATACATATGTATGCTTTACAAGGTGATTTTTGTCGAATATTAAAAAAATATTAATTAATAAAAAATCCGTTAATTAAACGGATTTTTATCTAATTTATATTTTCTAGATTTTATTCTTTCTCTTAGTTGCCTAACAGATAAATTATCCTGTTCCATTAATCTAGCCTAATATTCAAATTTATTATGTTCAAGCCAAAGAATTTTGGAGTAATGACTCCATGATAATTTTGCCGACAGTGTCGGCAATTTTTCATTACTAAATATTTCATAGTATTTTCTCATTCTATATAGATTTCTATAATTATACTTTTTTCCTACTTCAACCATAAGTTTTTCCGAGTAGTTATTAATTATGTTTTCTTTCTTAATTGTTATTCATTTAATTTATATTCTCTTGATATTATTATTTTATCTGAACAATACTTAATAATATATTCATTATTTTCCTTGCATATTATTATTCCTACTGTGTCGTTTTCTTCTATAGTTTTTATATTATTATCAATGTAATTCATATAAGTCATTATTTGGCCAGTGTGTTCTTTTTTTAGCTCTGTAACCTTTAGTTCTACTACTACATAACATTTATACTTAATGTTATATAGTAGAAGATCTATATAGTTATATCTATCTCCTAGTTTTATTGGATATTCACTTTTAATAAACGTAAAACCATTACCTAGTTCTTCTAGGAAGTGTTCTATATCTTCTAGAATTAGTTTTTGAAGTATCTTTTCAGATATGTAAGTATTGCTATTATTACTTTTAATTATTATTGGATTCTTTATGAAATCTGTAACTTTAGTTTCTTCATGCTTTGCTATATTATTCTTAGTAGATTCGGGTAATCTTTCGTATTCATTAGATTTTATTTTCCTTCGTAATTCTCTTACTGACAAGTTGTTCTATCTTGTTATTTCTATGTAGTAATTTATTTTATTAATGTTTTCGATTGGTAATATTTCACAGTAATGTGACCAAGTCAATTGTGCAGACAGTGTCTGCACTTTTCCTTTTAATTCATAAAATCTTAGCATTAACCATAGGTTTCTTTTACTATACCCTTTTCCTAATTCTTTTGTTAGTCTGTTAGAATAGTCTTTAATTATTCCTTTTCCATAGTGTTTACCTGCTTCACTTAGTATTTTTCCTACATTGTAGTATGTATTTAAATCATTTTTATTAATTGAGTATGTTTTAACTGTTTTATTTATCTCATTATTTATTAATTGTTCTTTTATCTCATTGTAGTAATTCATTTATGTTCCTTTCTTAATTATTATTCATTTAATATGTATTCTCTTGATATTATTCGTTTATCTGAGCAGTATTTAATAATATATTCATTATTCTCTTTGCATATTATTATTCCTACTGTTTCGTTTTCTTCTATTGTTTTTATATTATTATCAATGTAATTCATGTAAGTCATTATTTGACCTGTGTGTTCTTTTTTTAGTTCTGTAACCTTTAGTTCTACTACTACATAACATTTATACTTAATGTTATATAAAAGTAAATCTATGTAGTTATATCTATTTCCTAGTTTAATTTTATATTCATTACCTACATAGGTAAAACCAATACCTAATTGTCTTAAAAAGTTATCTATATTATTTAATATAGATTCTTTTAAGGCATACTCAGTTAGTTTTTCTTTTAATGTATCTGATTTAATAATTATTGGATTAGGGATTAAATCAGATACATTTAGTTCTTTTGATTTTGTTAGTTTAGTTTTAGCTTCAGTGCTTAGTCTATTATAGGTATCTTGTTTTATTAATTCGTGTAACTGTCTTTGAGTTAGGTTTTTATTCTCACATTCACTTAAATAATATATTATTGCATTTATATTTTTAAGTGATAAAACTTCACGATAATGTGTCCAACATAATTTGGAACGCATTGCGTTCCATTTTGTCTCACTTATCATTTCATAAAACTGCCTCATATATCTGAGATTTCTTTCATTATACTTTTTACCAACTTCAATTATTAATTTTTCTGAATATTGCTTAATTATGTTTTTACCATACTCCTTACCTGCTTCACTTAAAAGTTTACCTGTCTCAAAATAAACACTTACTTTATGTCTATCTTTTGAATGATCTTTTACTCTATCATATATTTCACTTTTTATTAATTCATTTTTAATCTCGTTGTAATAATTCATTTATGTTTTCTTTCTTAATTGTTATTCATTTAATTTATATTCCAGATATTATTCTTTTATCCGAACATTACTTAGAAATATATTCATTATTCTCTTTGCATATTATTATTCCTACTCTTTTGTTTTCTTCTATATTTTTAATAGATAATAAATTTCTGTAATGACTCCAGCTTAAATTGGAACCCACTGGGTTCCAATTTATATCTGAAAACGCTTCGTGTTTCAAAATAAATTTTTAATTAATTGTTCTTTTATCTCATTGTAATAATTCATTTACGTTTCCTTTCTTGATGTATTAATAAAAAAATACAAGCGTATAATAATCTAGGCTTGTGTTATATTCAATGTTTATTTTAGGTTGTTTTTAATATTCGAATAATAGTCGACTTTATATAAAATTTAAGTATATTTAGGCATTAAAAAAACTTAGTTATTTCTAACTAAGTTTTAAATCCTAAATGGTGGAGGATGAGAGACTCGAACTCTTGACCCCCTGCGTGCAGGGCAGGTGCTCTAGCCAACTGAGCTAATCCCCCGAAGGACAAGTAAATATTAACATATTTACTTAAGCATTGCAAGAACTTTTTTATAATTATTTATTAGAGTTAGTATTAACTGTAATAAGTCCTCTTTCAAGTTCTTCTAATGCTCTACCAACGCCTCTTTTACATTTGTATTCTTCTTCTGGCATTTGATAGTGATTCTTCTCATTCATTTGTTTAGAACGTATTGCAGATACGTATACTAAAGTGAACTTTGAAGGTACTATAGTTTGTAATTTATCGATTGATGGATAAATCATATAAATCACTCCTTTTCTTTAACGAGATATAATTTATCATATTTGTTTTTATAAATCTAGATTATTTTACGTAAATTTTACATTAATTTTCTAGAGTTATTTCGTATGTATCTTCTTTTTTAGTTATTTTTATTTTTTTATTTGAAGCATCTTTTATTTGATCTGTTAAGTAATTTTCTTGGATTAGATCTGAGCCATAGATATATTTAACTTCGTCAGTAAATTTATCTTTATGAGTATCTACGTATGCTTTAGCTGCTATTATAATACTAGAGTTATTTAAATCGTTGATACTTGTTGTATCATTTGCTTCATCAAGTGCAAAAGATACTCGTACTAGAGCTATACCAAATACTAGTGCTAATGCAAGAGATAACATGATCATTTCTTTTGCTGCATAACCTTTGTTATTTAACATATTTATCATCTACTTTCATTAACATTATACCAAAAAAAGATAACTATTAGTTATCTTTTTTGTTATTCTATATTAGTTATTTTGACTTCGTATGAACCATTTGGAGATTCTACAGATACTACTTCACCTTTTTTGTGTCCTAGTACTGCCTTACCTATTGGAGATTCATTAGAAATCTTATTATTGAATGCATCTACTTCAGTAGAACCTACAATATAATAAGTTTCTTCATCATCTTCATCATAGGCAATAGTTACTTTAGAACCTACAGATACTTTATCTACTTTTTTATTAGAATCACTTATTTCAGCATGAGCTAATTTGTACTCTAATTCTTTAATCTTAGCTTCTACTTGAGCTTGTTCATTTCTTGCTGAGTCATAGTCAGCGTTTTCTGATAAGTCTCCTTGAGCTCTTGCTTCTTTTAAGTCTTCTATTATACGTGGTCTTTCTACGTTCTTTAAATTATTTAGTTCTTCTTCTAATGCTAAATAACCTTCAGATGTCATTATTATTGTTGTTTTATTATTCATTGTTATCTCTCCTTTTAAGAAATAATACTAGAAAATAGTACTATATAAAGTCTTTTTTGTCAAACACTTTGATGTGCATCATATCATATCTAGATAAAGGCGCATCTACTCTTACTTTAACTATCATTTTAGGTTTATTAGCTATTGTTATAGGATTATTATCTTCATCATAGATTTCTTCTATAGTAGTAGTATATTCTTCTAGATTTGGGCCAAAGAAAGATACTTTATCGCCTATACTAAATAGATTTCTTTCTTCTATAGTAGCTAGTTTAGTATCATTATCATAGTCTAGTACTAGTCCTAAGAAATCTTGGTTAGATTCTTCTTGGCGACCTAGGAAGTACTCACCTTCTTTACCTGGTACTCCTTTAAAGAATTGTGGAGTGGAATCTCGATTTGCTACACGGTTTAATATAGCTAGGTAATACTTTTTATCTTGTTCAGTTAAAGTATTGTTTTTAATACCATCTATTATATGGCGATATGCATTTATTACTACTGCTATATAGTAGATACCTCTCATTCTTCCTTCTACTTTAAATGAGTTTACTCCTACTTCTATCATTTCTTTAATATATGGAATCATATTTAAGTCTTTAGATGAGATTGAATATGTATTTCCATCTTTAATAAATTCCCATCGACAGATTTGAGCACAACCACCACGGTTTGCATCTCTTAGAGTTAACTCATTAGATAATACGCATCTACCTGATATTGCTGTACACATAGCTCCATGTACAAAGCATTCTAAATCTAAGTTAGTAGCATCTTTTATTCTTTTTATATCTTCTTTAGAAGTTTCTCTTGCAAGTACTAATCTTTTAGCATTGAAGTTATTCTTATAGAATAATCCAGCCTTATCATTAGTAATAGATGCTTGTGTAGAGACATGAATTTCTAAAGGTAAGTTATTTTCTTTAATAAGATTCATTACTCCTACATCAGACACGATTACTGCATCTACATTACATGTAGATAGTTCTTTTAGGTAAGAAAGTAAGTTAGGTACATCTTCATTATGTAAGACAATATTTACTGTTACATATACTTTCTTACCTATAGAGTGAGCGAAGGCGCATGCTTCTCTTATTGCGTCAATCGAGAAGTTTTTAGCATTAGCTCTTAGAGAATAGTTTTGACCTCCAATATATACGGCATCTGCACCATATAATAGAGCAAATTTTAATTTATCTATATCACCTGCAGGTGCTAATAGTTCTATCATTTAGATGCCTCCTTTGGTGGTAATTTATAGATTGTTTTACGATCAAGAAATCCGTTTGTAGTGTCTTCTAATTTAGTATTATTAAAGTAGTTAGTAAGCCAGACCTCGATATCACAAGCTTCAGTATCTAAGTTAATAATATTATATTTGTAGTTATTATTTAGAAGTTCTCTTGCATCATACTTTAAGTAATCATAGATTACTGTTCCGTATTCATTTTCAGTAAATAGAAATTTATAACCTGTTAGTTTTTCTTCTATTACTTTGTTGTTATCTAAAGGTAAGCCTTTTTCTTCGTTGTAGTTAGTTAATAAGCTTCTTCTTGAATACATTAAAGGTAATCTTCCGAATAGCAAGATACCAACTTTATCTTTTAATTCATTTATTATACTTTCTGTTTCTTCTTTAGTAACATCTGGTGAAATTATGCATGTATCTACAAAGTTTAGATATGTTTTAATAGTTAAAGTACTAGTTAGAGCATGAGTTGCATACAAAATCTTTTCTAGTTTTAGATTTAGTTCATCAATTATATTTATAATTCCTAGATCTTCAAATACTATACCTTTTACTTTATTAGAATTATTTTTTAATAGTTCTTTTAAGGAAGCAATTGAAGATGTATCTAGGATACGATTTATATAGATATAAGAATGCTCTGGTATTTCAGTTATATTGAATGTTTTTGTAATACCTACAGAATAATCATTAAGTGGAAAAAGAAAGCAGGAATTCTCTACTTTCTTTTTATAATCATTATTTCCAGGTATTATTAGATTAATTTGTTTCATCTTTTCTTATACTTACGGCAACGCCGTCTCCTACATCGTAGAATTTAGTGTCGAATTCTTCATTTGTTTTTAAAAATTCAATATAACTTTCAATCTTTTGTACTAATTGTCTTAAGTTTTTAGATTCTATATCTTGTGATTTACCTACATATCCATGAAATTTAATATTATCTGTTATTATAGTTCCTCCTTTAGCTAAGAAGTATTTAAACTTTTCAAAGAAGTTTTGGTTTTGACCTTTAGCAGCATCTATAAATATTAAGTCATATTTATTGTTTTCTGTTAGGTTTACTTCTAGTGCATCTTGGAATACACAGTTAATTTTATTTTCTAGGTTTGCTTTTTTAACATTTTTTAAGCATTCCATGTAGTTATTTTCATCTCTTTCAATAGTAGTAATGTGTACATCGTCTCCAGTTGTAGCCATTAAAATAGATGAGTAACCAATAGCTGAACCAATTTCTAAAATATTTTTAATATTATTTGCTTTAATATATTTCATTAAAAACATAATTCCATCTTTTTGCATGATAGGTATGTTTTTATCTTCAGCAAATTGTTCCATTTCCATGATTAAATTTTTCATATAAACTTATATTCACCTTCTAATTTGTTGCACAAATTTGTTGTAATTCTCTACTCTTTTCAGCATGTTCTCTTGCTGTACTTGTAAAGAAGACCTCACCTGTACAAGTATTAGCAACAAAGTAATAATAATCTGTTTCACTTGGGTTTACTGCGGCATCTATTGCAGAAACACTAGGACTACAGATAGGTCCAATTGGTAGTTTACCATTCATTGAGCCATCTTGCAAGCGTGTGTTATATGGATTAACATCGTATAATACGTATAAAGTGTCTTCTCTAGTAGTTAGAGCTTCTCTTGCACCATAGTAGCTTGTTACATCGCTTCCAATAGTATCGTTAGAAGCTATACGTTTATAAAATACTTGAGCAGCCATTTTTCTATCTTCATCTTTTATAGCTTCTACTTCTACTATTGAAGCCATTGTTAAGATGTCATGTACATTTAAGTTATTAGTAGTTATTTTTTCTTTAAATGGCTCTAGTTTAGTTCCTAGTTCTGTTAATAGTTTTTCTATTACTGTAGATTCTGTATCTGTTTTATAGAATTCATAAGTATCTGGATATAAGTATCCTTCTAGAGGAACATAGATTTCTTCATTTAGGGTATCTTCTGTTAAGAACCAATATTTATTGCTATCTATAAGTGATTTAACATAAGTTCTATCACTTACTTTAGCAATAAATGATTCTTTAGTAACGTTATTTAGGTTGTTTGCAATAGTTTCAGCAAAGTCTTCTATTCTTTTACCTTCAGGAATAGTAATAGTTACTAGTTCTAAATGTATATCACCTACTATAAATTTATATAGAATGTCTTTAGCTGACATGCTTTTATTTAATTCATATACTCCTTTTTGTAAGTTTGGCTTTTTAAGTAACATATATAAGTCTAGTATTTTATCATTTCTTATTAAGTTTTCTTCTTTTAGTTTTTTTGCTATATCAACTTTAGACATACCAGAGGTTATTTCAAATGTTACTGGATTAGTATCATTTTTATCTACTGGTTTCATAGCCCATGAGTAGAATGCTATAAAAGATGTAATTGCTAGTACCATTATTAATACTATTACTAGTATTAATATTTTTTTAGTCTTATTCATTAGTTTTTAATCCCACTTTCTTCTAATTTAGATAAAGATGCTTCTAATAGATTCCATTCTTCTTCTGTTTCTATTGGCATTAGAGTTTTATTCTCACCTTTTTTATCATAGATATTAGCGTATACGTTTAATCTTCCATCTTTATTCTTTTTATTATCTGTATATACAATATAGTTTCTATTAGTGTCAGGAGACTCTAGAGTAAATAGTATTTGATATACTCCTTCTTCGTTTCTTTCGTTTCTTATTGTTATTGTAGATCTAGTTTGATGTTCCATTTTTATTCCTCATTTCTTTTAAGTATGTTTCTAAGATTATACTTGATGCTATATTATCTATTACCTTTTTTCTTTTCTTTCTTGATTTATCTTGGTTTAGTAATATTTTTTCTGCTTGTACTGTAGTTAATCTTTCATCTACAAGATGTACTTTTAGATTAAATTTAGATTCTAATAATGTTTTATAGTTTAAGCTACGGGTAGACGCAAATCCCATTGAACCATTCATGTTCTTTGGAAGACCTAGAACTAACTCTTTCACATCATAGTATTTAATTAATTCTTCTAGTTCTTTTAAACTAGATTCATAGTTACCTTCTTCAAATCTAATAGTTTTAACTGGAGTTGCAATTATGCCTGTAGCATCAGACACAGATATACCAAGTGTTCTTGTACCAAGATCTAGTCCTAGGATTCTCACTTTAAATACTCCTTTAAGATATATTCTATTATTTTAGTTCTATCTAATGTATCTATCTTTTTTCTCGCATCTTCATGAGTTGAGATATATGTTTTATCTCCAGATAGGATATAACCACCTAGTTGAGTTATTGGGTTATAACCTTTTTCTTCTAGAGATGAAGCTATTTCTTTTAGTATCATTTTAGTATTTGCTTCGTCTAATTCTTCTTTAGTAAATATAATATTATTCTCATCCATATAATCACCTTATACAGGATAATTATAACATAGTAATAAATATAAAAGAAGTCCATTATATGGACTTCTTTGTTAGTTTTAATGTTTTATATTCTCCTAGTAAATATGCGTTTTCCCAAGCTATACAGTCTAGTATTGGTTTATCTTTTTGTTCTACTCTGCAAGAAAAGTTAGCACAGTTATTACAACTTTTATTAATTTCTTTTTTAATGTTTTCTTTTTCTTCTATAGATAGTAGTTTTCCTAGTTCAATATATTTTTCTCTCTTATTCATTATGGAGTTACTGTTGGGTTAATGTTTTCATTTTCAGAAACCATACCAACACCTACGAAATCATAAGATAATACTTTATTATCTATATCAGTAGTGTATGTAGCGTCATCAACATATACTTGTAATTGATATGCAAGAGCTTGTTTTTGATCTAATTCTGCAGTTGTAAGAACCATTTCTCCATCTGTTAGAGTAACAGCAGTAGGTCCTACTACTACATCATAGTTATCACCATTTTGTTTTCTTAAGATAACTTTTAAGTATGATGCATCTACTTCATTATTTGAAGATGGTTTAATTTTGATTTGGTATGTTGAAAGTAATGTACCAGTGTTTTCCACAGCAATGTTATAAGAACACTTATTACCATAGAATGCTGCTTCTTCGCTAGTCATAGGTTCAAGACAAACCTCGCCACCCTTACCATTTGATTCAGTCTTAGTAATTGTATTACCATTTGAATAAGTAAATGTAAGAGAACCCGCAGTTACTACTTGGTTAGCGTTAGAAGTATCTACTTGGAAGAATAATGCATAAGATAAACTAACTACAATGATAAGTGTAGCAGCTATTATATATGCATATAATTTTCCTTGTCTTTTAGCTACGTTTCCTAATTGTTCATTTAATTCATTTTGTTTCTTTTCTACATTTGTAAGATTTTCATTGTTCATATTATCACCTATCTTTAACTTAATTGTAACATAAATTATTATTATTTAAATAGTTTTTTTATATTTAATATAAAAGTTCGTCTAGTATACCTTTATCTATAGAATCACATAAGTCATATAGCTTTCTTGCTAGTTTATCATAGTATTCTATAAGTGAAGAATATATTTCATCTGCAAGAGTTTGATATTCGTATAGATTTATTGTTAATTCTTTTAAATCATCTATTAAAAATAATTGGTGAATTATTTCATTTCTATATTTTTTTAGATTTAATAGTTTATCTATTAATTCTCTTCTTCCTTTGAATTTAATCACATTTTTTTGAAAGTAATCTATTAGAGAGCCAAATGTTAGTTTATCCTCATCTACGTATAGATCTACATATGCTGGGTATAATTTAACTTTAATATAGGCATGGTTTGTTTTAATAATAGCTTTTAAGAGTTCTTCTATAACTTGGTTATATAAAAGCATGCAACCAATTCGTTCAGATACTTTAGGTCCTTCTCTATCTTCTTTAATCATTTTAACTAAGTAGTTTTTATTTTCTATTCTACTTATTTTATTAACATCTTTTTTAATAATATTTATAATATCTTCTTTCATATTATCACCTTTTTAATTATACATAAAAAGAGTTACTTTTAGTAACTCTTTTATAATTCAAATTGTGAGTTATATAGAGAAGCATATACTCCGTTTTTCTTAATAAGTTCTTCATGAGTACCTACTTCAACAATATTACCTTCATCCATGACTAATATTAAATTAGCATTTTTAATAGTAGATAATCTATGAGCTATGATAAAACTTGTTTTACCTTTAGCTAGTTTATCCATTGCTTTTTGTACTAGTTCTTCGGTTCTAGTGTCTACGTTAGATGTAGCTTCATCTAAGATTATTAAAGGAGAATTTTCTAACATACCACGAGCTATAGTAAGTAATTGGCGTTCACCTAAAGAGACTGAATCGTTATCCCCTAGGACTGTGTCATAGGCTTTTGGAAGAGATGCTATAAAGTGATCTAAGCCAATTTTCTTACAAACAGACGTTATTTCTTCATCTGTAGCATTTGTATTATATTTAATGTTTTCTTTTACTGTACCGTTAAATATCCAAGTGTCTTGTAAGACCATGGTAAATAGTTCATGTAAGTTATCTCTAGAGATATCTTTAATATCAGTTCCGTCAATAGTAATTCTTCCTTCATCTATTTCATAGAAACGCATTAAAAGATTTACTAGGGTTGTTTTACCTGCGCCAGTTTTACCTACAATAGCAATCTTATCTCCTTTAGAGGCAGATGATGTGAAGTTCTTAATTGTAGGTTTATCATTACCTTTATATGTGAATTTAACATTCTTAAATTCAATGTTACCTTTAACTTCTTCTTTTAATAATTTAGTTTTAGGGTGTTCAACTGGCATTTCTTCTTCATCCATGAATTCAAATACTCTTTCAGATGAGGCAGCAGTTTGTTGCATTGTAGACATAGCTTGAGCTATTTGAGTTAATGGATTAGTAAATAATCTAACGTAAGTCATGAATGCTACTATTACACCAAATGAGATAGAACCATTAAGTGTTAGAATAGCACCTACAATACATACTGCAACATATCCAAAGTTACCAATGAAACCCATCATTGGTTGCATAAGTCCTGATAAGAATAGACTCTTTTTATTTGCTTCATATACTCTTTTATTATAGAAATCAAATTTCTTATTTGCGTCTTCTTCACCGTTATAAGCTTTTAAGACATTTAGACCAGCATATACTTCTTCTATATGACCATCTAAGTTACCTAGTTCTACTTGTCTTCTTGTGAAGTATTTTTGACTTCTTCCAAGGATTATACCCATGAATATAAAGCCTATTAAACTAGAAGTTATAGCAGTTAATGCCATATAAGTATTTGTTATAAACATCATTATTACTGTACCTATTAATAAAGTTATACCAGTTACTAATGTTGTTAGTGATTGGTTTAAGTTTTGAGCTACTGTATCTACATCATTTGTAATTCTAGATAGTACATCTCCAATAGTATGTGTATCAAAGTATGATAAAGATAGTCTATTTATCTTTTTAGAGATATTCTTTCTTAGTTTATTAGCAAATTTACTAGTTACAGTAGACATGATTAAACTTGTTATATAACTTAGTAAAGCACTTAAGATATATAAGAGAAGTAATATTAAAGATAAAGTTATGATTCTTTCCATATTCATGGAAGGTTCCAGGTAAGACTTAATATTATCTGGTAGTTTATCTAATTCAGCATATATAGATGCTGGATCTTTATTACCTTGTAAGGCAGATATAATAGATAACTTTTCTTCTTTAGTAATTGTAGTATCTTCTATCTTAGAATCTGTTAACATTGAAAGTAAAATTTCTTTACTTAGTTTTAAATCGTTAATACTTATATGTTCTTTAGATAGATTTGTTAAAGAGTTTAGTAAATCTATTTTTTCAGTAGAAGATATTTTAATACTGTTATAAGTAGATGATGGAAGTAATACTTTTAATACAGATGATGGCATTCTAGATAAGTATATATATACTTTAGATTCATCAGTTGCTTTAGATATTTTAGTTAGTAATTCATTAAAAGTATTTTTATCTTCATTAGATATTGTAGTACTGTTATTAATGCTTTGTATTGTAGTAGAGTTTAGTTCTACTCTTAGAATTGATTTTAAGTGTTTTTGAATATTATCTTCAGATAAATCTGAAGATAATATTTCACTTAGTTTATTAATACCTTCTTCATTTACTTTAATACCTTCAGTTATTTCATTAGTTAAGTCTTTTAGAATTGAAGGAGTTGCTATAGTAAGAATTGAAGATAATATAGCAAGTACAATAGATAATAGAATAAATAATCTAAATGTACCTAATTCAGAGAATAGTCTTTTTAAGGAACCAGTAAAGTTTTTTGCTTTTTCAGGTTTTGCGTTTATATTTCTTCTAGGCATTTTTTAGTTCCTCCTCACTTAATTGAGATAGCGCTATTTCTTTATAGACATCACATGTTTTTAGTAGTTCTTTATGTGTACCAATACCTACACATTTACCTTTGTCTAGAACTACTATTTTATCAGCATTCATGATAGTACCAATTCGCTGTGCTACTATCATAAGTGTTGCGTCTTTTGTGTGTGCTTTAATAGCTTTTCTTAGTTCTAAGTCAGTCTTATAGTCTAGTGCTGAGAAAGAATCGTCAAATATATATATTTCTGGATTTCTTGCAATAGCACGAGCTATGGCTAGTCTTTGTTTTTGACCACCTGAGATATTTTGACCAGATTGAGCTATGTGTTCGTTGTATTTATTTTCCATTTTTAATACAAAGTCTTCAGCATTAGCTATCTTAATAGCTTCTTTTATCTCATCATCAGTTAATTCTTTTTTACCGTTGTCACCGTATTTAACGTTAGAGGCTACTGTACCAGAGAATAATACTGCTTTTTGAGGAACATAACCTAGGATGTCATGTAGATGTTTTTGTTTATACTCACGTACATCTACACCATTTACTAGGATTTCTCCTTCTGTAGCGTCATAGAATCTTGGTACTAGGTTAATTAAAGTTGATTTACCAGATCCAGTAGAACCTATAAAAGCTATAGTTTCACCTTTATTAACTTTAAATGAGATGTTTTTTAGTAAGTATTCTTCTGCATCAGGATACTTAAATGATACATGTCTAAATTCAACTGTACCTACTTCATCATTTATCTTTCTACTGATATGTCCATCTTTAATAGAAATATCCTTTTCTAATACTTCATTGATACGTGTTGCAGATACTTGTGCTCTTGGAATGATCATGAATATTACTGCAAGCATTAAGAAAGACATGATAACTTGCATTGAGTATGATGAGAAAACTATCATATTAGAGAATATTGTTAGTTTAGATGACAATGCAGCATCAGAGATAAATGATGCACCTGTGTAATATATAGTAAGTGTTAATACATACATTACTAAAGATATTAATGGCATTAGAAGAGCCAGTGTTCTTTGGTTAAATAATTGTATTTTAGTTAAGTCATCATTAACTCTTTTAAATCTTTTTTCTTGATACTTTTCAGCATTGAAAGCTCTTACTACTCTTATACCTGTTAGGTTTTCTCTTGCTTTATTATTTAATTCATCTGTAAGCTTTTGAATCTTTTTAAATTTAGGTATTACAAATACCATAAGAATAGATACTACACTCATAAGTATTACTATACCTATAGCAGTGTATGTTGACCATTCTCTAGATTTATTTAAGATCTTTGTAATAGCCCAGATAGCCATCACTGGAGCTCTAAAGATAAGTTGCATACCTAGACCAATTAACATTTCTATTTGAGTAATGTCGTTTGTAGTTCTAGTTATTAGGGATGAAGTAGAAAAATCTTTTACTTCAGCCATACCTAATTCTTCTACTTTAGTAAATACTTCTTTTCTTGTTTTATATGAGAAATTAGAAGCAATTCTAGAAACTGCAAAACCTATAATTACACTTGTTATTAATGAACCTAGGGCACATACTAACATGTATAATCCGTTTCTTATGATGTCAGACATAGATGAGCCTGAAGTTTCAACAAGACTAGTTATCTCTGACATATAATCTGGCATTTTTAATTCTAAGAATACTTGAAATATAGTAAGTAAAAGTACAAATAGAATTATAAGCCATTCTTTCTTTTCAAACTTTTTAAATAGTTTAAACATATATAATTCCTTTCTTTACCCCCATTTATTTATAGCGCACTTAGTATTTTATGTTAGTTTATTTTTTATGTCAAATTATAGGGAGTTTTTGAACTAAATAAAGAAAAAAAGAAACTAAAGTTTTCTTACTTTAGTTTCTTTTGGTTCTTCTACTAGTTCTAGAATAGAGTCTAAGTTTATATTATTTGAATCTATTGTATATATTCTTTTAGGTACTTTGATATTTTTAAAGGTTGTTAGAATATCTCTTGTTAGATTTTTACTATCTATTAGTATTATTATTTCTTTAGCTTTTATATAAGTTAAATAAATTATTTCTTCTTCTAATAATTG
>OCTW011610816.1_pt1 | contig 28021 bp, 24 predicted proteins | sample 1539671 | NCBI WGS metagenome assembly OCTW01 (sample SAMN02144230, study PRJEB22623) | gut metagenome | biome: sheep rumen | host: Ovis aries | place: New Zealand | reverse complement strand
GAATATCTCCCATAAACGAATACTTTGAAGGGACTCATTTGACGAAACAGGGGTTCCCGATGACGAAAGTGCCCATCTGAATGACAAAAATCCAGCATGATTGATCGGGAAATACCTTCTGCCCCGTAAAAAGAAAGGTCCCAAGGCGTCCAAATAGCCTTGGGACCTGCTTCACAGACATCAATGGTAACTATTCTTTAAGACCTTTCTTGATGTCTCTAAGATTCATATCGTTCTGAATTAATACGGTGCAAAGATAGTGATTTTTCTGGAATATCGGCCCGGTTCTTTCCCTTGTTCTGCCTTTTGAGGAAAACTCGTCCACGGTTTCCGGCGGTTCTCATGGACGAACGGGCGCACGGAAAAGGGCTGCCGACAGGAAGCCGGCAGCCCTTTTGGCGTAATGCAGAAGGCCGGATTATTCGAAGTTGAGTTCCATACGGTACATCTTGCCGGCTTCGACCGGGATGGCCGGATCGGCGGAGAGGGTCTTGGTGGCGGTGTAAGCGCCGGTCCAAAATATACTACTACTGACATAGGCCTTGGCTACCTCAGCTTTTATGGATGTGATGCTTCCCACTCCGAATGAACTACGGGGCAAAATCGGCATATAGCACACCAGTTTGCGGTCTGCAGGGACAGCAATGCCGGTCGATCCATTCAGGGCTATCATACCACTAGTAGCGTAACTTCCATAAGCAAGATCTGGGATATTCGTAAAAGAGCTAGATTTTGCTCCTCTGAAAAGAGAATCATCTGTCGTAACTTGGACACCATAAACCGTTTTCCCGTCGGCTGCCGCAGGCAGGGTAAGCGTCATCTTCAGCACGCCGAAGGCCGGCTTCAGAATGACAGAGGGCGGCAGGTTCTTCGCGTTTAGATTCTTCGCTTCGCTCAGAATGACGGGGAGGGTGCTCAGAATGACGGGGAGGGAGGGCGGCCGGGGCAGTGGGGCACGACAAGCCCCGCGAAGGACCCGAAGGCTTCGTGCAAGGATTGTCTAAACTGCTGATTATAAACTCATTTCTACCCCCCCAGGGAGCCTGGAGAACGTATCGGAAACGGGGCGATATGCGGCTACAGCGGCCATTCCGAGCAATATCCAACTCGCGAAAATAGTGATTTTCCGCCAATCCGCCAAATCCGGCATCAGGGTCTTGCCACGTTGACAGAAAAACGCCCCCCAGCGCCACTCCAAGTGTCAACGCGGCAGCAAAACGCCCCGATTCCGGGAAAAACCTTGCCACGTTGACAGAAAAACGCCCCCCAGCGCCCCTCCAGATGTCAACGCGGCAGCAAAACGCCCCGGGCAGCCGCTCGATTCCTGCCGCAAAGCCAAAGGCTCAGTAGCCGAAGCGGTAGTCGTAATCGGCCCCGCCGGCACCGATGCGGAAGGTGTGTACCTCGCGGGTGGCAGGCTTGACGGCCACCACATCGATGCAGAGGGTTTGCCTGTAGTCAAAGTAGGCGTGTTTCTGTCCGGGCATCATCACGTCCGGACTCACCCAGCCGTAACCCTGTGAGACATAGTAGTTCACACCGTCGGCCACCTCATGGAAGTTCACATGGGTGTCTCCCGTGAACAGGCCCACCAGGTTCACCTTGTCTTTGTAGGAGGCCAGGAAATCCATCATCTTGGACGACTGCTCCTTCTTCACGGGGTTCATGGAAACCATGTTCCAGACACCCAGCGGATGGGGCATCCAGTGGGAGAGCAGCAGCACGTGCATGTCGGAAGGTGTCCGGTCCAGCACGCCGGAGAGCCATTCCAGCTGAGGGTCTCCGTAGGAATAATAGTAATCGCCCTTGGTGGCGCTGGATTCGCTGTTCAGGAAAATCACCCGGAAATTTTTCCCGGGGATGTCCAGATAACCGTAGGTTTTCCCCGGAGTGAGATGGAGATTCCCTCCCGCACGGGCCTCCCAGGGCTTCTGGAAGAAATCGGACAGATACTCTTCCGTGAGCCATTTTCCGGCGCCGCCGTCCCAGTCATGGTTGCCGGGCGCGTAAACCCAAAGGCCGTCGTATTTAAGCATCCCTTCCTTGATTTTGTCCAGGATAAAACGGGCATAGGTGGAATCCACCGTTGCGGGATAGGCGTTGAGGCCGATATCGCCGAGGTTGGCCATGAAGTCGGCCCCGAACATCTTGGCGGCCTTGGCGGCATACCCCACGTGCTTGTAGGTGAAATTGCCGGCGGTATGGACGTCGGTGATGATGGGGAACACCACCGTCTCGTCCTTTCCCTTCCACTCCCGGAAACGCTTCAGGGCCTCGCGCACCTGCGGTTTCACAAAGCGCTTCCGGCTGGTGAGCTTGTCTTCCAGCTGGAAAACCCGGTCGTTGTATTCCCGTTCCGCGATGGTGGGGGTGGAATACTTGAAGGACAGAGTCTGCCCCTTGTCAAAGTCGAAGAATTCGATTTTAATCCGGTGCAGTCCTTTCCCCAGCGTCTTTTCGGCCTTCTTTTCGATGGGGCCGTGGGCACCGTCGTTTTCGATGAGAAGTTCATCGTCCACATACAGTTTGCTGCCGTCGTCCGTGGCGAGGGTGAAGGAATAGGGCTCTTCCTTCTTCACGTTCAGGGGAGCTTCGAACAAGACGCAGAAATGGTTCTTGGTGTCGTCAATGTCCACCAGGTCCAGGTTCCATTTGGTTCCCTGTATGTCGGGCTCTCCCAGTGTGGAGAAATCCGGCAGATGTCTCTGTGGCCAGTCATGCCAGATTTTGAAACTGACCTCGGGTTTTGGGGAGCAGGCGGCCAGGACAAGCAGGGCTCCCAGCGCAAAGAGGTTTTTTCTTTTCATGGGGTTATCGTTTAGAGGTGTAGTTCTTGCCTTTGCTCAGTTTGAGGGGAAGCGCTGCGGCGGGGGCCTGGCAGTTTGCCCCGAAATAAACGGTGTAGCTTCCCTTGGCGGTTTCCCAGCGGGAAAGCGCCTCGTTGTAAGAGGCCAGGTCCCTCAGCGGGAAGGAGCATTCCACCACCTGGCTTTCTCCGGGCTGCAGGAGACGGGTTTTCCCGAAGGCCCTCAGCTCCCTTTCGGGCTTGTGGGCAAAACTGCCCAGGGGGGCGTGGACATAGATGCCGACGGCCTCCTTGCCGGCCACGGCGCCCGTGTTCGTGACGGTTATGGAAGCGGTCACCCGGTTGCCCGACAGCTTTACCGTCGGCCGGGAATAGGCGAATGTGGTATAGCTGAGGCCGAATCCGAAAGGATAGGAAACCGCCTGGCCGCGCGTCACGAAATGACGGTAGCCCACATAGATTCCTTCGGTGTAGTCTGTGTAGCTGATGTTTTTGGGGTCCATTCCGCGCCTTTCCGGGTGAACGGCGCTTTCATTGGCCTTCTCGCTGACAAAGTTGTACGGGAAGTCTTCGGCTCCGGCGATGTCGAAATAATCCAGGGGGAAGGTCATGGGCAGCCTTCCCGAAGGATTTACCCGGCCCGTGAGGACATCGGCAATGGCGTTTCCGCCCTCCTCTCCGGGAAGCCAGGCGCAGAGGATGGCGTCCGGCAGGTCTTTCCAGGAGGCGGTTTCCACCACGCCGCACACGTTCAGGACCACCACCACCTTCTTGCCGGCGGCATGGAACAGCTCGCAGACGTTTTCCAGAAGGTTCACCTCCTCTTCCTGCAGCAGGAAATCCTTCCCCAGAATGCGGTCCCGGGCCTCTCCGGAAACGCGTCCCAGCGTGATGACGGCCACATCGGCCTCTTTTTCCACCCGCTCCAGCAGGCTGCGGGTTATTTCCAGCTCCGGTTTCTGCGGCCGGCCCACGTGTACGTTCACCTTGTGGTTCAGGGTGAGATCCGCTTCGGCGAAGGCGGCATAGCCCTTGTACAGTTTCTCCAGGCCGGGGTCTGTCGAGAAGCCGGCGCCCTTCAGCGCTTCGTTCACCTGGACCACGTAGGGACAGTTCACAAACGCGGCGCCGTTTCCGCCGGGGAGGAGGTCGTAGGAATAAACCCCGAACAGGGCGACCCTGGAGGGGGAGAGCGGAAGGGCGCCTTCATTTTTGAGCAGCACCATTCCTTCGGCCGCCGTAGCGCGTGCCAGGGCGGCATGGGCCTCCAGGTCGGTCTTCAGCGGGGCCTTGAAGTCTTTCTTCCGGAAAGAGACGGACTTCGTAACCAGTTCCAGCACCTTCGTTGCGGCGAAGTCCAGGTCTTCCATGGCAAAGCTTCCGTCCTCCAGGCTGGCCAGGATGTGCTCTGTCTGGCTGTACGTGCCTCCCATCAGCAGATTGGAGCCTGCGTGCAGCTGCAAGGGTGTGTTCCTTTTCCCCGTCCAGTCCGTGACCACCAGGCCTTCGTAGCCGAAGTCTTTCCTGAGGATGCCGGTAAGAAGGCCATAGCTCTCCTGGGTATATTCTCCGTTTAGGTAATTGTAGGAGGCCATCACCGTCCAGGGGGCCGATTCCCTCAGGCAAATCTCGAAGCCCCGGGTATAGAGCTCCCGCAGCGTACGGGTGTCCATCCGGGCGTCTCCGTCCAGGCGGTTGGTCTCCTGGTTGTTGGCGGCAAAATGTTTGGCCGATGTGCCGATGCCCGTTTCCTGGACGCCGTTGATATAGGCGGCGGCAATGGAACCACTCAGGAGCGGATCTTCGGAGAAATACTCAAAATTCCTTCCGTTCAAAGGGTTGCGAAGCAGATTCATGCCCGGGGCCAGGATCACGTCACCTCCCATATCCAGGGTTTCCTGGCCGATTCCCCGGCCCACGCGGGCGGCGGTTTCCCGGTCCCAGGACGCGGCCACCAGCAGGCCGGTGGGGAAACAGGTGGTGAAACGGTCCTCCAGCCTAACGCCGACCGGACCGTCCATCATCACCACGGAAGGAATCCCGTACTGCGGGAAGGGATGCGTAAGGCCGGCGGTTCCCGGAAGCCCCGGGGAATATCCCTCGCAGGCGCTGTTGAACCCCACTACCAGCAGGGCTTTTTCCCTGGGACTCATGGCCTTTACCACTTCGGGGATGTTCTTTTCGTTCAGTTTGGGCTGGGCCGCAAGGCTTGTCGCCATCAACAGGCAGGACAGGAGTAAGAGTTTCGTTTTCATATCGCTTATTTGAACAGGGCCCTTACCAGGGCGGGGATGTCGGCCACTTTCACCACTTCGATGCCTTCCGGCCGGGTGTCAAAGTGGGTATAGGAACTTACAAAAATGCGTTTGAAGCCCACGCGGGCGGCTTCGGTGGCGCGGCGGGCGGCCTGGGAAACGGGGCGGATTTCGCCACTGAGGCCCACTTCGCCGGCGAAGCACACATCGGCCGGAATGGGATAATCGAAGTTGGAGGAGAGCACGGCGCAGATGACGGCGAGGTCGCAGGCCGGGTCGGTGATGCGCAGGCCGCCGGCCATGTTCAGGAACACGTCCTTCTGGCCCAGTTTGAAGCCGGCGCGGCGTTCCAGCACCGCCAGCAGCATGTTCAGGCGCCTTACGTCAAAGCCCGTCGCGCTGCGCTGGGCGGTGCCGTACACGGCGCTGGACACCAAGGCCTGCACCTCGAAGAGGAACGGCCGGTTTCCGTCCAGCATGGCACTGATGGCCGTGCCGCTGAGGCCTTCCCCGTGCATGGGGATGAGCATTTCCGAGGGGTTGGCCACCTCCCGGAGGCCGGTGCCCGTCATCTCGAACACCGCCAGTTCGCTGGTGGAGCCAAAACGGTTCTTGATGCTCCTTAACACGCGGTACGCGCCGCGGTTCTCGCCCTCGAACTGCAGCACCACATCCACGATATGCTCCAAAATCTTGGGGCCCGCAATGGTCCCTTCTTTGGTGATGTGGCCGATCAGGATCACCGGAATGCCGCTGCTTTTGGAAAAGCGCAGCAGCTGGGCCGCCACCTCCTTGATCTGGCTCACGCTGCCGGCCGTAGAATCCACATGCTGGCAGTACATGGTTTGCACGGAGTCCACAATCATCAGGTCCGGGGCCGATTCTTCGGCCTGCCGGAGGACTTCGCCCATGTCCGTTTCGCTGTAGATGAGGATGCCGGAGGCGTCTCCGCCCAGACGGTCGGCCCGCATTTTCACCTGCTTCACGCTTTCCTCGCCCGTGACGTAGAGCGTCTTGAGTTCCGGCCGATGCAGCGGCAGTTGCAGCGAAAGGGTACTCTTGCCGATCCCGGGCTCACCGCCCATCAGCACCAGCGAGCCCTTCACGATGCCGCCGCCCAGGAGGCGGTCCACCTCGGCGCTGCCCAGGGACACGCGGTCCTCCTGCGTGGTGGACACATCCTTCAGCGCCTGCGGCTTCCGGGAACCGCCGGGCACGGTCATGGCCGCAGCCTTGCCGCCGCCGGTCACCACTTCCTTCTCCACCATGGTGTTCCACTCCCCGCACGCGGGGCATCGGCCCATCCATTTGCTGTATTCATTGCCGCAGTGGCTGCAAAACCACACGGACTTGGTTTTCTTCACAGTTGTTGCCATACTTTTACAAAGATACGAAAAATCCCCGTATTATATTGTTGGTTGGTGGTAGTGGTGGTTGTCCCCTTTGGTAGTTTCCCTCACGGGCCTCGCTCGTGACATGTAATGTTTTAACTATCAATCACTTACGTACAATCCTCTGCGCTTTTTGCGCAGAGGATTTTACGCAAGTGGATAATAATCAGCATGTTAATAGCCACTGTGGCGCGGGCGGAATAGTTTGCAACTGGGTTACAGGGTGGAGAAGTTTGCAACCGGGTTGCGGGGCGGGTGCGGTATCTTTGCAGAAACAAATTCTGCAATACTATGGAAGAAAAACATATCGCCGGACATGAGCATGAACATGAGCATGAACATGAGCATGAGCATGAGCATGAACACGAGCACGAGCATGAACATACGTGCGAATGCTGTCACACCCATGCCCAGCATCACAACCATGACCACCACCACGATCATGGAGAACATGACCACGGGCACGGAAACCACCACCATCATCACGGAGACCACGACCACCATCACCATCATCATGGAGAGGGTGGCAATCGGATGGTGAAAATCCTCCTTGCGGCGGCGCTGTTGGCAGCCGCGGTGATTGTCGAGAAAAAGACCGACTGGACCACTTGGCAGTACCTTCTCCTCTATCTCATCCCCTATCTGGTGGTAGGCTGGGACACGTTGAAGGAAGCGGCCGAAGGGCTCTTCCACGGCGAAGCCCTCAGCGAGGACTTCCTCATGAGCGTGGCCACCATCGGCGCACTCTGCATCGGCTTTTTGCCCGGGGCAGAAACGCAATTCCCTGAGGCTGTTTTTGTTATGCTGTTTTTCCAGCTGGGAGAATGGTTTGAGGAAAAGGCCGAGGGCAATAGCCGCCGCAGCATCTCGCACCTGATGGATATTCGGCCCGACAGCGCCCATGTGGAACGGGGAAAAGAACTGCAAACCGTTCATCCAGAGGAAGTTAAGCCCGGGGAAGTGATTGTGGTCCAGCCCGGGGAAAAGGTGCCGATGGACGGTGTTGTCCTGGAGGGCCAGTCCAGCCTGGACACCGTGGCCCTCACCGGTGAAAGCGTGCCCCGGAGCGTCCGCGAGGGTGACGAGATTCTCTCCGGCTGCGTGAACCAGAGCGGCGTCCTGCGCGTGAAGACCACCAAGGCCTTTGGCGAATCCACCGCTTCCAAGATTCTGGACCTGGTGGAGAACGCCGCCGGAAACAAGTCCAGAAGCGAGCGTTTCATCACACGCTTTGCACGCATCTATACCCCCATCGTCGTAGTGCTGGCCGTGCTGGTGGCCGTCGGTCCGGGCCTGATTACCGGACAGTGGGCTACCTGGATTTACCGCGGGCTGCTTTTCCTGGTGGTTTCCTGCCCCTGCGCCCTGGTGATTTCCGTGCCGCTCACCTTCTTCGGCGGCCTGGGCGGCGCCTCCAAGAAAGGAATACTCATCAAGGGCGCCAACCTCATGGACAAGCTTGCCAAGCTGCAGACAGTGGTTTTTGACAAGACCGGCACGCTCACCGAGGGCGTTTTCGAAGTAAGCGCCGTGCACCCGGAAGTAATTGACCAGCAAGAGCTTCTGCATCTGGCCGCCCATGTGGAGCGCCATTCCACCCATCCCATTGCCGTGGCCCTGAGGAATGCCTATCCCCGGGAACAGGACGCTTGCACCATCGGCAATGTCGAAGAAACCGCCGGGCACGGCATCATCGCCACGGTAAACGGTAAAAAAGTGGCCGTGGGCAACGCCAAACTGATGGAAAAGGTGGGCGCCGCCTGGCATCCCTGCCATCAGGAAGGCACCATCATCCATGTGGCCATCGACGGGGTCTATGCCGGCCACATCGTCATCAGCGACCGCATCAAGGCCGATGCCGCCCCGGCCCTGGAGGCCCTGAAAGCCGCCGGCGTCAAAAAGACCGTCATGCTCACCGGCGACCAGGAAAGCGTAGCCGCCACCGTAGCCAAGCAGCTGCAGGTGGACGAGTGCCACGCCCAGCTTCTCCCGGCCGACAAGGTGACCGAGGTGGAGAGGCTCCTCCGGGAAGGCACGTTGGCCTTCGTGGGAGACGGGATCAACGACGCCCCCGTCCTCACCCGGGCCGATGTAGGCATCGCCATGGGCGCCCTGGGCTCCGACGCCGCCATCGAAGCCGCCGACGTGGTGCTCATGGACGACAAGCCATCCAAGATTGCCGCCGCCGTTCGCATCGCCCGCCGGACCCTCCGCATCGCCAAGGAGAATATCTGGCTGGCCGTCGGCATCAAAGTGGCCGTGCTGGTGCTGGCCACGCTGGGCCTGGCCACCATGTGGATGGCCGTATTTGCCGATGTCGGCGTCACCGTTCTTGCCGTCCTCAACGCCATGCGCGCGTTGAAGGCCTAAGCCTGAACCACTGCCAATGTGGCGACTGAAATGCGTACGGAGGGTCCCAAGGCCTTCCGTACGGCATTGTAGCAGGCCAGCAGGGTGGCACCGGTGGTAAAGGTGTCATCGACCAGCAGCACGTGCCGGGCCGGGAAGCCCTGCCGCAGGCGGAACACGCCCTCCGTGTTCTTCAGGCGCGCCTCGGCCCTGAGGCGAGTCTGGCTGCGGGTGCGGCGGACGCGCACCAGGGTATCGGCCCGCAGGCGGGCGTGCAAGGCCTTGGCCAGCGCCGCGGCAATCACCTCCGCCTGGTTATACCCGCGCCGCCATTTCCGCCACCAGTGCAGCGGAACGGGAATCACCGTATCCACATCGGCAAAATGGCCGGCCGATGAGAGGAGCGCCCCCAACTTTCTGGCAAAATATCGGCCTGCAGCGAGGTTGAAGCCATATTTCAGGGCCTGCGGGATGCGCTTGTAGGGATTCTCGTGGTGGTAAAAGAGAAAGGCGGCGGCATAGGCGTATGGCAGCAGTTCGCCATCGGCCCGGAAACGCTCCAGCAGTGCATTGAACTGGTCTGCCATGGGGTTGTGCTTCCGCTCCCAATAGAAGGTGCAGGGAAGGTCTGCCGCACACCAGATGCACAAGTGTTCCTCCTGCGCCGCCAACCGCCGCCCGCACACCAGACACTCCCGCGGCATCATCAAATCCATCATCTCCCGTATCATGCCCCAAAGATACAGCTTTTTATCGACCCCCTTTCTCTGGGGTGGCAACTAAGCTCCTAATTATCAGCAATATACGTATAATCCTCTGCACTTTTGGCGCAGAGGATTTCACGAAAAGCGCTGTGATTCAATTTGTTACGAGCCACCGAGAAGCCGCCGCAAAGCCGGAAGCCGCTGGAAAAGCCGCGCCGCAAACCCGGAAGCCACGGGAACCCCCGGCACAAAGCCGGAAGCCGCCGGGAAAGCGCCCCGCTAGCAATACATGCCGCCGTTGACGGCGATGACCTGCCCGGTTACATAGGAGGCAAGGTCGGAGGCAAGGAAGAGGGCCACGGAAGCCACTTCTTCCACGGAGGCGCCGCGCCCCAGCGGAATCATTTTGATGAATTCATCCTTGACCGCCTGGGGCAGGCTTTCGGTCATTTCAGAAAGCACGTAGCCCGGAGCGATGGCGTTGGCCCGGATGCCGCGGGCGCCCATTTCCTTGGCCACGGACTTGGCCATGGCGATGAGGCCGCCCTTGGAGGCGGCGTAGTTCACCTGGCCGGGATTGCCCGTCTGGCCGGCGATGGAAGCCATGTTGATGATGCTTCCGCTCCTCTGCCGGGCCATCACAGGCACCACGGCGTGCAAGAAATTGAAGGCCGATTTCATATTCACGTCGATGACGGCGTCCCACTGCTGCTCGCTCATGCGCATCACCAGGCCGTCCTTGGTGATGCCGGCGTTGTTCACAAGGATGTCGATGCGGCCGAAATCGGCGACAACCCGCTGCACAACTTCCTGCGTGGCATCAAAATCGGCCGCATTGGAGGCATAGGCCTTTACGCGAACGCCGAAGGCTTCGAGTTGGGCGACGGTTTCCTCCGCCGCTTCGTTGATGACCAGGTCGGTGAAGGCGACATCGGCCCCTTCAGCGGCATATTTGAGCGCGATGGCTTTGCCGATTCCGCGCGCTGCGCCCGTAATGAGCGCTGTTTTTCCGGTTAGTAATCCCATATTTCAGTATTTTTTTCAGATTCTTCGCTTCGCTCAGAATGACAAGGTTAATGCTTTTCGCTCAGAATGACAAGGTTAATGCTTTTTTCTTTTCAGTTTGGATACGAGGGTGATCAGCAGGGAACCCAGGACGCCGGAGCACAGGGAACCCAGCAGGACGGCGATTTTACCGGCGTCACGCAACTGCTGCGTCACTTCCGGGGCGATGTCCGGCCCGGCAAAGGAAAGGGTGTCCACGAAAATGCTCATCGTGAAGCCGATACCGCCCAGGCAGGCCACGGCGAAGAGCATCGGCCAGCTTGCCCTGTCCGGCATGGCGCCCACCTTGAAGCGGATGGCCAGCCAGGAGGCCAGGGTGATGCCCACGGGCTTGCCCAGCAGCAGGCCCAGGAAGATGCCCAGCCCTACGCTGCCCAGCACCGGATCGATCGCCTTGAACACATTGAAATAGGACACGTCCGTAATCTCCACGCCGGCATTGGCCAGGGCGAAGATGGGCATGATGGCAAAATTCACGATGGGGTTCAGCTTGTGTTCCAGCCGATAGGACGGCGGAATGGTCTTCTTGGTGAGGCTGGACAGCCGGCGCAGGTGGTAACGCTCCGGCCCGTTGGGGAACGGCTCGCCGGAGTGGACGGCCTCGGCCTCGGCAAGGCCATCCCAGAGGATGCGCGCCCGGCGGTGGAACTTGGCCTTGTTGTAGCGGGCCTCCATGGGGATGAACAGGGCCATCACCACGCCCGTCATGGTGGCGTGGATGCCGCTGTAATAGAACAGGAACCACACGATGATGGCCGGCACCATATAGAAGCCGATGCGCTTTTCTCCGAGTTTTTTCATCAGCGCCACGAAGAGGATGACCGCCAGGGCGACGGCCAGCAGCGGCAGGTTGATGGTGCCGCCATAGAACAGCGCCACCACCAGGATGGCGATGAGGTCATCGGCGATGGCCAGGGCGGTGAGGAAAACCTTCAGGGAAACGGGCACTTTGTCTCCCAGGATGGACAGGATGCCCACCGCGAAGGCGATATCGGTTGCCGTAGGGATTCCCCAGCCGGAAGCCGCATGCGTTCCGTAGTTGACGACGGTGAAAATGAGCGCAGGAACCGCCACGCCGCCGAAAGCGGCGATGACCGGGAGGATGGCTTTCTTGAATGAAGACAACTCCCCGCAAACGATTTCCCGCTTGATTTCCAGGCCCACCGTGAAGAAGAAAATCACCATCAGGATATCGTTGATGAATTTTTCCATGGTCATTCCGCGGGGGAAGAACCAGTTTACCATGCCGTCCGGCGAGGCGATATGCATGGTGAATTCGGTGTGCAGGAAACTGTGATAAACGCCTTTTGTAAAGGGAAGGTTGGCCAGGAGCATGGCTACGGCCACACAGGAGAGCAGCACCACGCCGTTGGCCCAGGGCTGCTTTTTGAACTTGTTCTGGGATATCTGGAAAGAGTGGACTTCCTTGGTCCACCATTTAACAGGAATCAGTGCCATCGTTTAAAATAGATTCTTCGCTGCGCCCAGAATGACAAGCTGTCATCCTGAACGAAGTGAAGGATCTGTTATCCATAAATATATTTATATTGTTTTGTAGTGAGGGTGTCTATCTTCACGCCCTGGGTTTCCAGTTTGCGGAGGGCCACATCCCGGTCTATCTCACGGGGAACATTGTTGAGACGGGTTTCGAGCCGGCCCCGGTTCTGCACCAGATAACGGGCGCTGAGCGCCTGGATGGCAAAGGACATGTCCATGATCTCGGCGGGATGCCCGTCGCCGGCGGCAAGATTCACCAGTCGGCCTTCGGCAATGATATTTACCGTCCGGCCGTTCTCCAGCGTATAGGCCTCGATATTGCTGCGGGCGGGCCGATGCGAAACCGCCATGGCCTTGAGGCTCGCCACGGCCACCTCTACGTCGAAGTGCCCGGCGTTGCAGCAGATGGCCCCGTCCTTCATTTTCAGGAAAGCCTCCGGGCCGATGACGTCTTCGCAGCCCGTGACCGTGATGAAGAAATCTCCCAGCGGAGCGGCTTCCAGCATGGGCATCACCGTGAAACCGTCCATGACGGCCTCCAGGGCTTTCACCGGATCCACTTCCGTCACAATCACCTCGGCACCCAGGCCTTTGGCCCGCATGGCCACCCCCTTGCCGCACCAGCCGTAACCGGCCACCACCACGTTCTTGCCGGCCACGATGAGGTTGGTGGTGCGGTTGATGCCGTCCCACACACTCTGGCCCGTGCCGTAGCGGTTGTCAAACAGGTGCTTGCAGTCGGCATCGTTCACCAGCATCATGGGGAACTTGAGTTCGCCGGCGGCATCCATCGCACGGAGGCGGAGGATGCCGGTGGTGGTTTCCTCACAGCCGCCGATCACGCCCGGAACCAGCTCCGGAAACTCCCTGTGCAGGGTGGTCACGAGGTCTCCCCCGTCGTCGATGATAATGTTGGGACCCACTTCCAGCACCCGGCGGATGTTCGCGAAGTATTCCTCTTCCGTGCATCCGTGGATGGCAAAGACGTTGAGGCCTTCGTGGACCAGCGCGGCGGCTACGTCGTCCTGGGTGCTCAGCGGATTGGAGCCGGTGATGTACATATCGGCCCCGCCGGCGGACAGCACCTCGCAAAGATGGGCCGTCTTGGCCTCCAGATGCACGCTCAGGGCCACCTTCAGGCCCTTGAAGGGCTTGGTTTTCTCAAAGTCTTTTTGGATGCCTTCCAGAAGGGGCATGTGGGAGCGTACCCAGCTGAGTTTGAGCTCGCCGCTTTCCCACAGATTGATATCTTTAATATGACTGCCCATTGCGCATTGAATTAGATTCTGCAAAGGTACAAATTTTCGGGCGGTATTGCAGACAATTATTCGGAAAAAAGGCAGAGGCCTCCTTTACAAATCAACCCCCGGTTTCAGGCGATGGCGGGTGGCCGATAAGTTACTATGGTTCAATGATTTACGCATAATCCTCTGCGCAAAAAGCGCAGAGGATTATGCGTAAGCTGCTGGGAACCAGCGCGTTACGAGCCACGCCTTAGCGGGCCATGGCGGCCTCTACCTCATCCGGGCTGACGGGCAGGCGGCGGGGGCCCAGGCGGCGGGCGCCATCGGCCGTTACCAGGACGTCGTCCTCGAGGCGGATGCCGCCGAAGTCGTAGTAGCCTTCCAGCTTGGCATAGTTCACAAAGTCATAGCCCAGGCCTTCCTTCTTGAACTTTTCGATGAGGGCGGGGATGAAGTAGATACCGGGCTCGTCCGTAATCACATGGCCGGGATCCAGGCGGCGGGCCATACGCAAAGACCTCAGTCCCAACTGCGTGGCGCGGGTCTGGTCGGGGTCGTAGCCCACCAGGTTTTCTCCCAGGTCTTCCATGTCGTGCACGTCCAGGCCCATGTTGTGGCCCAGACCGTGCGGCTGGAACAGACCCGCGATGCCTTTGGCTACCATTTCGTCCAGATCGCCCTTCACCAGCCCCAGGGCCGACAAGCCTTCCAGCATCCTGCGGGCTGTGGCCAGATGCACCTCCCGATAGGTAATCCCGGGGCGCGTGAGGCTGAAAGCCAGCTCGTTGCAGTCGTACACAATCTGGTAAATTTCCCGCTGCTTCTGCGTGAATTTTCCGGAGGTGGGATAGGTGCGGGTGAAGTCCGAGGCATAGTGCTCGTTGCTCTCCACGCCGGCATCGATGACCATCAGTTTGCCGGGCTCGATAACCGCGGCATGTCCGTGATTGTGAAGCGTTTCCCCATGCTGGGTAAGAATGGTGGGAAAAGAGACGCCCCAGCCTTTGGCCAGCGCCACGCCCTCCATCTTGCCCACAATCTCCTGCTCCACCAGGCCGACGGCAATGGAATCCCGGGCCACGGAGTGCATCTCGAAGCCCAGGGCGCAGGCGGCGTCAATAGCCTCTATCTCAATGTCTTCCTTGATAAGGCGCATGGAAATGACGGCCTTCACCAGCGCCTCGGAAGGCTGACTTCCCGGCAGCAGGGAGGTCAGCTGCATGGTATTGTAGTAGCGGGAAGGCGGCAGGAAATGCACCTTTCGGCCTTTTGTGCGCTCCTGCAGCCAGCCGGCCAGCGCTCCATAGGGCCGATGACCGGCCACTCCCACCGAAGCCGCCTTGGATGCGACGCTGGGCTGGGGGCCCATCCAGATGATGTCGTCGATGTCCACATCGTCGGCAAAGAGGATTTCCTCTCCGGAGTCGATACAGATCACGGCGGCCATCAGGGGCTCGTCCAGGCCCCAATAATAGAGCCAGGAGCTGTCCTGACGCCATTTATAGCAATTGTCCTTGTACTGCGCCGGAGCATCGGCATTTCCCACAAAAAGGATAAGGCCGGACTGTCCGGCTTCTCGCATCTTGGTGAGCAGGGTCTGACGGCGGCGGATATATACGTCTTTCGAAAACATTTTGGTATGGCTTTTGTTTCCTCAAAGATAAACAATTTTTTTGTAGCATGGAAACTTTTGTGGCGATCGTCGCCATCATCCTGGGCGTGCTCGGAATCATCGGCTCCGTAGCGCCCGCCCTTCCCGGTCCCCCGCTCAGCTGGGTGGGGCTGCTTGTCCTGTATATCTGGGGAAGCGGCACCAACGGGTCCGGAGAGCCCGTGAGCACCACCGTCCTCCTGGTGTGGCTGGGAATCGTGATTGTGGTGAGCGTCCTGGACTACATTGTGCCGGCCTGGTTCACCAAACTCACGGGCGGGAGCAAATACGGCAGTTTAGGGGCCATGATCGGCCTGTTTGTCGGGCTCATCCTTCCTCCGCTGGGCATGATTCTGGGTTCCTTGCTGGGAGCGCTCGTCGGAGAGCTGGTGTTTGCGAAAATGCCCCCGGAGAAATCCGTAAAATCGGCCTTCGGCGCTTTCCTGGGCTTTATGTTCGGCACCGGCATCAAGCTCATCTGCTGCGCCGTCATGCTGTTCTACATTGTCATTTACGCTTTCTAGCACGCTTTTTCAGCGCAACACACGTGCGGGAAATCATTCCCACTCGATGGTGCCGGTGGGCTTGGGGGTGAGGTCGTACAGGACGCGGTTCACGCCCGGCACTTCAGTCACGATGCGCTGTGTGATATGATGCAGGAGCGCGTAGGGGATTTCCTCGATGGTGGCGGTCATGGCGTCGCGCGTGTTGACGGCACGGATGATGACCGGCCAGTCCCAACTGCGCTTGTCGTCCTTCACGCCGGTTGACTTATAATCCGGGACGATGGTGAAATACTGCCACACCTTGCCTTCCAGGCCGTTTTTGGCAAATTCCTCGCGCAGGATGGCATCGCTTTCGCGGAGGGCCTCCAGGCGGTCGCGGGTGATGGCGCCGGTGCAACGAACGCCCAGGCCGGGGCCGGGGAAGGGCTGACGGAACACCATGTTGTCGGGCAGGCCCAGTTCCTTGCCCACGACGCGCACCTCGTCCTTAAACAGAAGTTTGACGGGTTCTACCAGCTCGAACTGAAGGTCTTCGGGCAGGCCGCCCACGTTGTGGTGGGACTTGACAGGGCCGGATTCCACGATGTCGGGATAGATGGTTCCCTGCGCCAGGAAGCTGATGCCGGAAAGTTTCCGGGCTTCCTCTTCGAAGACACGGATAAACTCGGCGCCGATGATCTTGCGCTTCTGTTCAGGGTCGGCAACGCCGGCCAGTTTGTCCAGGAAGCGGTCGGTGGCATCCACATAAACCAGGTTGGCATCCAGTTCATCCCGGAATACGCGGACAACCTGTTCGGGCTCGCCTTTGCGCAGGAGACCGTGGTTCACATGAACCGACACCAGCTGCTTGCCCACGGCCTTGATGAGCAGGGCGGCCACCACGGATGAATCCACGCCGCCGGAGAGGGCCAGCAGCACTTTCTTGTCTCCAATCTGGGCACGGAGCTCCTTGATTTGTCCTTCGATGAATTTCCGGGCCAGTTCCGGAGTGGTAATGCGCTCCATGTTTGCGGGGCGGACGTTTGATGTACTCATAATTCTGATGGTGTTAAGTCCTTAATCGTTGCGGGAATAATTGGGGGTTTCCTTGGTGATGGTGATGTCGTGCGGGTGGCTTTCCGTCATGCCGCTGGCCGTCACGCGGGTGAACTTGGCCGTCTTGAGGGCGGCGAGATCCTGTGCGCCGCAGTAGCCCATGCCGGAGCGCAGGCCGCCCAGCAGCTGGTACACCGTCTCGGCCAGGGTGCCCTTGTAGGGAACGCGGCCCACGATGCCTTCCGGGACCAGTTTGTTCAGCTCCGCCTTGTCGTCCTGGAAGTAGCGGTCCTTGGAACCGGCGGCCATGGCATCGATGGAGCCCATGCCGCGATAGGCCTTGAACTTACGGCCGTTGTAGATGATGGCTTCGCCCGGAGATTCCTCGGTGCCGGCAAACATGGAGCCGCACATGACACAGTCTCCGCCGGCCGCCAGGGCCTTCACCACGTCTCCGGAATAGCGCAGACCGCCATCGGCAATGAGCGTCACACCCGTTCCCTTGAGGGCCTGAGAGGCATTGTATATGGCGCTGAGCTGGGGCACGCCCACGCCCGCCACGATGCGGGTGGTGCAGATGGAACCCGGGCCGATGCCCACCTTCACGCCGTCGGCCCCCGCTTTCACGAGGTCGCGGGCGCCTTCCTCGGTGGCCACGTTGCCCACCACCACGTCCAGGGACGGATAGGCGGCCTTCACTTTCTTGAGCAGGTCCATCACGCCCTTGCTGTGTCCGTGGGCCGAATCCAGCACCACGGCGTCCACGCCTTCGGCCTTGAGGGCGGCGATACGGTCCAGGGCGTCCGGGGTGATGCCGATGCCGGCGGCCACGCGGAGGCGGCCCTGGGCGTCCTTGCAGGCGTCCGGGTAACGGCGCTCCTGCATGATATCTTTATAGGTGATGAGGCCCACGATGTTCCCCTGGCCGTCCACGACGGGCAGTTTCTCCACCTTGTACTCCTGCAGGATCGTTCTCACGTAATCGCGGTCGGTGCGGGTGGCGGGGATGGTGACCAGGCCTTCCGAGGTCATCACATCCTTCACCAAAACCGACATGTCCTGGTGGAAGCGTACATCGCGGTTGGTCACAATGCCCACCAGGCGGCGGGTGCCGTCGGTGACGGGAATGCCGCCGATGTGGTTCTCCTTCATCAGTCGCAGGGCGTCGCCCACCGTCTGGTCCTGGCCGATGGTGACCGGGTCGGTGATCATGCCGTTTTCGGAACGCTTGACCTTGCGCACCTGGGCCGCCTGCGCGGCGATGCTCATGTTCTTGTGAATGACGCCGATTCCGCCTTCGCGGGCCAGGGCGATGGCCATCGGGGCCTCGGTCACGGTGTCCATGGCGGCGGACACAATGGGGATGTTCAGGGGAATGTTCCGGGAGAAACGGGTGTGGAGGTTCACCGTGCGGGGCAGGACCTCGGAATAGGCCGGGATCAGGAGGACATCGTCAAAAGTGAGCCCTTCCATGGCAATTCGATCATCTACAAAGGACATATGGCTGATATTTAAGGTTTTTCTTATCTTTGCATTCGTATGCGCAAACTTCTTTCACTGCTTCTGCTCGTCTGCCTGGCTTCCCACGCCCAGGTACGGGGGTTCATCATGGGCCTGGACAGCTATTTTTATGGCCCTTCCGGTTCGCTGGATTTCCAGGTGGCCGGAGAGGATGTGGCCGTTTCCCTCTCGGACGGAGCCGTTTCCGTCAACGGAGCCCTTCTTTCCGAGGGCAGCCCGGATACCGTCATCGGCCTGCACGATTTCACCGGGAACCGGCAGGCGGAACTGGTGGTGGCCCGGCGGGACGGCAGCGACCTCAACGTCTGCGTCTATTCCTTCTCCGGAGGCCGATGGGGCCTGATCGGCCGGATGACCGCGCCCGGAGGCAAGGAAATCCGCGTTTTCCGGCAGGTGATATCGGCCCGCTGCGGGGAGGTTCTCCGCTCCTGGACCTGGCACGGCGCCGGATTCGACCACAAGGCCTCCGACGGAAGCCCGGACCCTAGCCTTCCGTAACGTGGATGAGGGACTTCACCGGGGCAATGTCTTCCAGACGCTTGCGGCCGGAGAGGTCATCAATCTCTACCAAAAACACAAAATCCTTCACTTTTACCGGGTATTCCTTCCCGTCGATGGTCACCCGCTGGGCGTTCAGTCCCAGGGCCAGGCCGCGGGCCGTACCGCCGGTGGCGAGGATGTCGTCGAAGAATGTAATTTCCACAACGTCTCCGACGGGCTTGCTGGCCGCGATGTCGGAGCGGCGGAAGTACACATGGTCGGGACCGTATTCCTTCATGATTTCCACCTGAATCAAATCTCCCTCGGCAAAGGGCAGTTTGCCTTTCTTGCGCAACGGAATCACGTTCTCCACGGGGATGTCCTTGTCGTAGAGCATGGGGGTGGAAAACAGGAATCCACGGGCCTCCGGGGCGGCGATGTTGGACGTGCAGCACATGGCGGCAAGGTCCTTCGTGAGCTGCCGGAACAATTCCTTGTCCTGAATGAGCGGAATGATATCTACGAAATTGACTCCCTTGATGGGAAAGTCGGGATAAAAGTTGAGGTACTTTTTGTAATTCATGGTTATTCTACTGCGTTCATGTCTATCAGGTTGTTCAGGAGGGCATATACCGTGAGTCCGGCCACGGTCTTGATGCCGGTCTTGCGGGTGATGTTCTTTCGGTGGGTGATGACCGTGTAGATGGAGAGGTTGTACAGGTCGGCAATTTCTTTGTTGAGCATGCCCTTGGCCACGCAGATGAGGATTTCCTTCTCCCGCTGGGAGAGTTCTTCCCCTTCGGCCCTGGGGGTTTCGCTGCGCTCTTCCAGGGCGGCGCGCACTTTCCGGATCACGGCCGTGGGGGCGTCCATGAGGCCGATGCTTCCGTCGAACTGCTTCAGCTGATCTTCCTCCGCGGGCTGGATGACGAAGGCGACGATGGCGGCGTCCGTGTATTCCGACAGGCGGGATTTGATGTTGCCGCGGGAGGCGAAATCGAAAATGGAAGGGTCCACGATGACCACGTCCGGGGCCAGGGTGCGGAGCTGGACTTCCACGGAACCGGACAGGTCCTGCAGGATGCCGCACACTTCAAACTCCCCGAGGTCGCCGAACACTTGCTCCAGGCCTTTCGCCGCAATGACGGAAGGAACGACTATGAGGATGCGCCTACTCATGTCCTTCCATCCTTCCTACCATGGGGACCAGGATTCCGTCCTCGATGAATGTGTGCTTGCCAAGGTCCTCCTCCAGCGTGTAAATATAAAACAGGACCCGGTACACGTCCTGCTGACCGCACTGGTGCGGAATGTATTTCATGATGAGGTTTTTGAGGTCGTCCAGCTTTTCCTCCACGTTGGAGTGGTTTTCCTCGTATTCGCCGATGGTGAACTGCCTGTCCGTGTGCGCCCCCAGCACGGCCTCCACATAGGGGAACACCTTCCCTTCTTCGTAGGCGAAGTGCTTGGCCAGCTCTTCCTTGTAGTCGGCAAAGAATTTCCAGATAACCTTTTTCTGCCGCTCTTCGCAGGGCTCGATGGTCTGTTCCAGGGCATGGGCCAGTTCCGGAACCACCACCTCCATGTAATAGGAATGCGACTGGTGCAGGTATTTGACAATGTCGTGCAGATTGGCGTTTTCGAGCGTTTCCCGGGTAGGCCGGTAGCCGTCCAGGGCATAGACGCGGCAGATGAGCAGGAACGTCTCGGGGTCGATGCCCCTTTTTCCGCATTCTTCGGCCACGGTGGCTTCTCCGAACCCGAAACCGAGGCCCATGCGGGTAGCGACGCCCAGCAGGGAAAAGTCCAGGTCCATGAGGTCCGCCATCTTCATGGCAGGACTCATCAGATGATGGTTGGCGCTGTTACTCATATTGGGAAACAAAGTTAATGATTTTTTGTCATACTCTCAATAAAAAAACTTCCGGGCTTCTCAGCCGGGAAGTTTCAACAACAATAAAAGGATCTAACTATATGGCTTGTGTGTTTTTCCGATGCAAAGATAGGGGGTTTGCACGGGGCCGTCAATCCCAACTTGTTGGTAGTGCAACGCTTTCCGCTAACCACTTGTTTGAGAGCCCGTTTCGGCCCGGGTCAGGAATATTTCCGGGGAAAGCGCAGGACGATGGACAGGAAGGCCACGATGCCCAGGGCGAAAGGATAGTAGAGGTTGCTGATGATGGCGATGGCAGAAACGCCGGCCAGACCGCAGGCCATCAGCATTTGCGCGCCGTAGGGAATGATGCCCTGCACCAGGCAGGAGAAGGTGTCCAGGATGGAGGCGACTTTCCGCGGATCCAGGCCGAAGCGCTCGGTGATGTCCTTGGCCAGGGGGCCCACCGTAATGATGGCGATGGTGTTGTTGGCCGTGCAGAGGTTCACCAGCGAGACCAGGCCGGCGATGGAAAGGGCGGCGGCCCTTCGGCCTGCAATGCGGCGGGTGAGACCGTCGATGATAAACTGGAGGCCGCCGTTGTAGCGGATGATTTCCAGCATGCCGCCGGCCAACAGCGACACGATGATGAGCTCGCCCATGGAGCCGATGCCGCCACCGATGGACGCCATCCAACCTACAAAGTCGTAAGCGCCTGTGCACCAGCCGATAACCCCATTCACGCCGATGCCTATCGCCAGCACCGTCACCACATTCACCCCGGCCAGCGCCAGGCCGATGACCATCAGGTAGGGCACCAGCCCCAGCCATTGCACCGGATCGGCCGAAGGAGCCGCCTGCACCGAGAGGCCCAGCACCACATACAGCACCGTGACCAGGATGGCGGCCGGAGCGGCAATCCACAGGTTCACCCGGAACTTGTCCCGCATGGAGCACCCCTGGCTCTTGGTGGCGGCCACGGTGGTGTCGGAAATGAAGGAGAGATTGTCCCCGAAGAAAGCGCCGCCCACGATGATGGCCGTCATGAAAGGAACGCCCACCCCCGCCTCGGCCGCAATGCCCGAAGCGATGGGAACCAGCGCCACAATCGTGCCTACAGAGGTGCCGATAGCCATGGAGATGAAGCAGGCGGCCAGGAAAAGACCGGCATAGAGGAGGTTTTCGGGCAGAATCTGGAGCGTGGCATTCACCGTTGCATCAATGGCGCCGATGTCCTTGGCCGTGGCGGCAAAAGCCCCCGCCAGCACAAAAATCCAAATCATCAGCAGCACATTCTTGTTGCCGGCCCCCTCGGAGAAAATGGCAATCTTGTCGTCTGTCTTTTCCACATTCCGGGTGATGAGCAGGGCATAGGCCGATGCGATGATGAAGGCTGCCGCCACCGGCACTTTATAAAAATCGTGTGCAACCAGGGATCCGGCCAGATAGACGACCAGGAAGACGAATAGCGGACTCAGGGCCAGCCAGCCGTTCGTTTTTCGTGCAGCCGGTGCCCGATGTTCTGTCTTTTCTGTGTGAATGGCCATACGCAAGATTGTTCGGGAGACTGCAAAGATACGTATTTCTTGCCAAAACCCTACCTCCTTTGGCGAAAACGCCACTGCGCTTCAGGAGTTTCACCCATTGAGAGCGAAAAACTTTCCCGGGGGGCACAAACAAGTGTGGGGGAATTTGCCTAACTTTGCGGGGTGATGAAAACGAACCTGCATATCCAGGTGCCGGGCAATGCGGAGAAGATTCTGCTTCATGCCTGCTGCGCCCCCTGCTCCAGCGCCATCGTGGAATGCCTGATGGAGCGCGGAATCACCCCCGTCATCTTCTACTCCAACTCCAACATCTTTCCGCGGGAAGAGTACGACCACCGGCTGGGCGAGTGCATCCGCTATGCCCGGAAATGGGGCGTCGAGATTGTGGACGATGTGTATGACCACGAGGAGTGGCGCCTCTGCGCGAAGGGGCTGGAACAGGAACCCGAACGCGGGAACCGCTGCCTGAACTGCTTCAGACAGCGGCTGCTGCGCGCGGCGCAGTATGCATCGGCCCATGGATTCACCGTACTTTCCACCACCCTGGCCTCTTCCCGCTGGAAAAGCCTGGAGCAGGTGGAAGAGGCGGGCCGATGGGCCTGCAGCCAGGTGGAGGGCGTCACCTGGTGGGCGCAGAACTGGCGCAAGGGCGGCCTGCAGGAGCGCCGGAACCAGATTATCCGGGAAGAAGACTTCTACAACCAGCTCTTCTGCGGCTGCGAGTATTCCCGGCGTGGCAAATAAACAGCTGATTATCAGCAACATAATGATAATCCTCTGCGCTTTTTGCGCAGAGGATTATACGTAAACGACTGAGCAGCAGCCTGTTGGCGGCCACCCCCGAAGGTTAGAAGGCGAAGTTGATGCCGGCTTTGATCTGGTGACGGCCAACCTTGTAACCGTCAATCTTGCTTACATTCATGAGGGTGTGGTCGTAGCCCACAAGGAACTGGAGGTCTCCGATTTCCACTCCGACGCCACCGCCCAGAAGGATGTTGAACGGTTTGCTGTCTCCGTCTTTTCCATAGTGGTTGTAGGAGTCTCCCTTGGAATAATGGATGACTCCGATGGAAGCGGCCGTATTGAAGGTGGAACGGGCCATCACACCATACTGGAAGGTGGGACCGGCGAAAGCGAAGAAATCGACATTGTCGCTGATGGGCACGTTGAGGGTGAGGTTTACGGGCAGGTTGAGGGCCACTTCCGTATAGTTATAGGAAACGGAACCACTGAGCAGAATACCGCCGAAATTGCCGCCTTCCGCATTGTTCATGCTCTGGAAAAGCATGTTCACATAGAAGCCGGGAGCAACGCCGAAATAGTCGCTGAAGCGGATGTTATAGCTGGCGCCCAGATAGAAACCGTTCATGTGGTCAGGTTTTCCGACCGCCTTGCCTTCGGTGGTCTTGGTGTTTTCAATGGTGTGCAGATAGCCGGCGCCCACGACGAGCTGGGCATAGGCCTGCGTTCCCAGAAGCATCAGGGAAGCTGCAAGAATACAGGCAAGAAACTTTTTCATAATTCGTATGGTTTAAAAGATATATCCGACTCCGATTTTGAGGACGTTGCGGTGCAGGGATGCGTTGGTAGCGGTTGTAAGATTGAGAAGGCCGAAGTCGAAGCCCAGGTTCACCCGGATCATCTGTGCTACCTCGAGACCGGCACCCAGACCCAGATAGAGGTTGAACGGGGTGCGGGCAGATCCCAGCAGGGTTTCCCGGTACATGTTATGCGTGGTGGTGGCGTTGTTGGAACGGTCCACGATGTTGTTCAGAAGGCCCAGCTGCAGGGTGGGACCGGCCAGGAACCGGACTTTGACGTCGGACATGATATCCAGGCTGTAAACGGCATGAATGGGAACGTTGATGGCAATCTCACGGCCTTTCAGATTGTCGGCGAAGCGGGTCCAGAGGAAAGAGACATTGGCGCCGGGGTCAACGGAAAAACCGTCCAGAACATTGTCCAGGCCGATGGTATAACGGGCTCCGGCATAAAAGCCGTCCCAGCCACGGGAGTTGGAAACAGACATATTCAGGACGGAACCTTTGCTGTTCTCAAAAGCGTGCATGTAACCGCCCTCGGCGGCCAGCTGTGCGTGGGCCTGCATACCCAGGAGCAGGGAAGCCACGATAAGAAGAACTTTTTTCATATTACGTAGAGTGTTTTTTTCCGCCGCAAATTTACGCATTATTTCCACAAACTACAATTTGAGGAAGATCTTCTTTTTGTATAAAGGGAGCGCCGTCAGGTAAATAAGTCCGACGCAGAAGAGGGCGAACAGGAGCGAAGTGAACTCTGTTTCAGGTACTTGGGACATGGCCCAGGTCTGGAAACCGGTGAGATGCCAGGTCCAGGCCATCACATCCGACATCAGGTAGCAGTAAATCGCATTGGTCCCGAAAACCTTGAAAAAGCCGGTGTACTTCCAGCGATGCGTTTCGTCGATGAGCCAGTACAGCAGGCTCAGCAGCAACGTCCCCAGTCCGCAGACCACCAGGACAAAGGAAGGCGACCAGATTTTCTTGTTCAGCGGCAGCAGCCACATCAGCAGAAAACCGCCCACGAGCAGCAGCGTTCCCGCGGAATCCATCCGACGGAAGTCCTTCTGTGCCAATACTTTACCGATTAAAAAGCCCATCAGGGTATGCGCGACGGCCGGGATGGTGGAAAGAAGGCCCTCCGGGTCGATTCCGTTGCCCCAGCGGTACAGATGGCTTTCCCCGAGGATGGCGTTGTCCACCCGGGCGATGATGCTCCCGGAGTCTTCCGCATAGCCGTTTCCCAGCAGGAGCAGGGCCGAATAAAAAACCAGGATGCCGGCAGCCACCCAGCCCAGCCACCGGTGCGGCACTTTGCACACCAGCACGGTCGTGATGCCGAAGCACAGGCCGAACCGCTGCAGCACGCCCATGATGCGAAGGTTGGCGGGGTCCCATCGGCCGTTCACGAGCATGCCGGTCACATTGAGCAGCAGGCCGATTCCCACCAGCAGGAGAAAACGCTTTCCCACTTTCCAGGAAAGGGTGAAGTCCGACTTCCGCAGGGAGAAAAACATGGAAACGCCCATCAGGAAGAGGAAACAGGGAAAGACAAAGTCAGTGGGGGTGAATCCGTTCCAGGCCGCATGGCGGAGCATGGGGTAGCGGACGCTCCAGGAACCGGGGCTGTTCACCAGGACCATCAAGGCCAAGGTGATTCCGCGAAGGACGTCAATTGCTTCGATGCGTTTGTTCATAAGGACAAAAATAGACAAAAACCCAAAGAATACCAATAAATAGGGATTGACAAACGACGCAAAGCACCGTACCTTTGCGCCAAGCGCAAAACAAACAGACTATGATACTTTCGGATTTGGCGACGGGAGAAAAAGCCGTCATCGAACGCGTTCACGGCCATGGAAGTTTCCGTAAACGCCTCATTGAGATGGGGTTCATACAGGGAAAAGAAGTGAAAGTGGTGCTGAACGCGCCGCTCAAGGATCCCATCGAATATGAGATTATCGGCTATAAAGTCTCTCTCCGCAGGGAAGAGGCCCGGCAGATAGAGGTGGTCACCGAAGCGGAGGCCCGCGAGGCCCTGGTGAGCGACGAGCATCTGCAGGCCCTTCCCGGAGACCTGGAAGAAAAACAGCGCCTGGACCGCGCCCTGGCCCATGTGGCCGAGGAGCGTCATCACAATATCCGGGTGGCCCTGGTGGGAAACCCCAACTGCGGCAAAACCTCCCTGTTCAACATCGCCTCCGGCAGTCACGAACACGTGGGCAACTATTCCGGCGTTACGGTGGATGCCAAGGAAGGGCATTTCCGCTTCAAGGACTACGACATCACCCTGGTGGACCTTCCGGGCACCTATTCCCTCAGCGCTTATTCTCCGGAGGAGCTCTATGTGAGGAAAAACCTCCTGGAAGCCATGCCGGACGTGGTGGTGAACGTGGTGGATGCTTCCAACATCGAGCGCAACCTTTATCTCACCACCCAACTCATCGACATGAACTTGCGCACCGTAATGGCCCTGAATATGTACGATGAGCTGCAAAGCAAGGGAGACAATCTGGATACCAAGCAGTTAGGCTATCTTCTGGGCATGCCGGTATGCCCCACGGTGAGCCGTGACGGCCAGGGCATTCCGGAACTCTTCGATACCGTCATCAAGATTTACGAACAGGCCGATCCCAAACTGGCCCGGCATATCCACATCAACCACGGGGCCGAACTGGAAAAGAGCATCAAACGCATCCAGGAAGTGATTTACGGAAACGACGACGTCCGCTCCCGCTACTCTACCCGCTACCTGGCCATCAAATACCTGGAGACCGACAAGGAGGTGGAAGGCATCCTGGCCCGGGTTCCTGAGGCCGATATGCTGCAGAAAGTCCGCCGGGAAGAAGAAGAGCGCATCCGGCAGCTGCTGGGAACATCGGCCGAAAGCGCCGTCGTAGATGCCAAATATGCCTTCATCCAGGGCGCCCTGGCCGAAACCTACAAAAAATACCGGGAAGAGCGTCCGAGTCGCACCCTGACCGACCGCATCGACGCCGTTGTCACCAACCAGTGGGCGGCCTTCCCCATCTTCATCCTGCTGCTCTGGTTCGTGTTCTGGGCCACCTTCACCATCGGCCAGTATCCCATGGACTGGATTGACTGGCTGGTCGCGAAATTCGGCGAATGGGCGGGCGGAATGATGGCCGACGGCTGGTTCAGGGACCTCATGGTGGACGGCGTGATTGCCGGGGTGGGCAGCGTGCTGGTGTTCCTGCCCAACATCATGATCCTGTATTTCTTCATCTCCATCATGGAGGACAGCGGATACATGGCCCGTGCCGCGTTTATCGTGGACAAACTGATGCACAGAATCGGCCTGCACGGGAAAAGTTTCATCCCCATGGTGATGGGGTTCGGCTGCAATGTGCCGGCCATCATGGCCACCCGCAGCATCGAAAGCCGCAAGAGCCGGCTCATCACCATCGCCATCATCCCGTTCATGTCCTGCGCGGGCCGATTGCCCATCTTCGTGCTCTTCGCGGGAGCCTTTTTCCCGAAAAACCCCGCCACAGCACTGCTGGGCATCTATCTGCTGGGAATTGTGCTGGCTGTTTTATCGGCCATGGTGCTGTCCAAATTCGTCAAGGACGATGACTTGCCGTTTGTGATGGAACTGCCGCCGTACCGCGTCCCTACCGGAAAAGCCATCTGGCGCCATACCTGGGAAAAAGGCAAGCAGTATCTGGAAAAGATGGCTACCACCATCCTCCTGTTCTCGGTGGCCATCTGGTTCCTCGGGTACTTCCCGCGCCACGAAGGCGCCACCACGGCCTATCAGCAGGAGCATTCCTATATCGGCACGCTGGGCAAATTCATCGAGCCGGTGAATGAGCCGCTGGGCTTCAACTGGAAAATGGACGTGGGACTGCTGGCCGGCGTCGGGGCCAAAGAACTGGTTATCAGTACTATGGGCGTGATGTACGCCCAGGACGGCGAGGAATATGAAGGCCTGGGAGACGCTGAGGACACCGCCCTGCAGAGCGCCCTCAAGGCCACGGTTCCTACGGCGGCGGCCCTGGCGTTCATGGTGTTCGTGCTGCTGTACTTCCCCTGCATCGCCACCTTCGTGGCCACCAAGAACGAGACCGGAAAGTGGCGCTGGGCCATCCTCCTGGCACTGTACACCATCCTGGTGGCCTGGGTCTGCGCCTTCGTCGCCTACCGGATAGGCCTTCTGCTCTGGCCAGCGTAAAGCCCGGTTCGCGGCCCGTTGACTGTGCGCCCCGTTGGCTGTGCTCCCCGTTGGCCTTTGGGTCGTTCGCCCCTTTGTTCGTGGCGTTTGTGGTTCGCGCCGCTCTGTTCGCGGTTCACCCGTGGTTCGCCCCGCTCCACTCCGTTCGTGTAGATTCGTTCCACTCCGTTCATGCAGATTCGTTCCACTCCGTTCATGCAGATTCGTTCCACTCCGTTCGTGGCGCGTAATATACTGACTATCTGCAACTTACGTACAATCCTCTGCTCTTTTTGCGCAGAGGATTATCGGCAATTGGTTGAATTTCAGCCGGTTACCTGCCACCTCCATCTATTCCTCCCCGGGGCACCGCCGCCGGAATAAA
>OCTW011589970.1_pt1 | contig 28041 bp, 49 predicted proteins | sample 1539671 | NCBI WGS metagenome assembly OCTW01 (sample SAMN02144230, study PRJEB22623) | gut metagenome | biome: sheep rumen | host: Ovis aries | place: New Zealand | reverse complement strand
GCTTTGGATCCTTTTGGCATGGTCGCAAGAATCTTGCCAACTGGCGTCCCATCTTTGAACTCAAGTTTTGCCCTGATTCTGCAGGGCATCTTGTCAGCATAAAAATACATTGGGGCAGTATCCTCCTTGTAATCAATCTTCTCCACAGCCACGCTCTTGCAGTGCATGAACTTAAGTCCCTGCGTCTGCACTACCGTTGTCCATCCATCAAGAATCCAGAACACTTTGCGTGCATCCAACATTCCGGGCAGATTGTAGTAGCCCTTAACATTGGGCACTTTCCGAGTGACTAAGCCCTCGCAGACTTCCAAGTGAATATGGTTGCCAAGGGCATACCCAGAAGTCCCTTCCTTATAGCAGACGGAACCATAGCCGTAGACTTTGCCGATGGTCGGTGACCAGTTGCTGTGCGTCATAGCAAGCGTAATCACTCGGTACATGCCGTCTGCACACAGCACTTTTTTGACGTGCCCTACTGAATCGCAGGTAACGAAAAAGAACGTGTTGCCAGTACTCTTCGTACCAAACCTTCCTGTGCATTTAAAGCATGTGTTCGGCAGTTTATTGAAGTAGTAGTCCACCCCTGCATCTTCACCTGCCAGATCGAGTTCGTAACTGGTATGCGACAGGTGATTCTTGCCATCATACTTGCTACCGATCTGTGAGATGTTAAGATGATGCATTCCGAAGACCATTCTGTCGTAGGTCATGAGTTGCCTCCTTCGAACATCTTCAAACGGTAGAACAGTGACGGTGTGTTGTATCCGCTGAAATAATAGTTCCCATTCCAGTCATACATAATCGCCTCTGGTTCTCTAGTGACAGGATTAGTGATGTTCTTTACCAGTTCACCAGTCGTTAAATCAACCACATTGATGATGTTGGGATTGTACAGAATCCGATAGTAGTAAGTACCATCCGTCTCGCTCCCCTGCATAGTTGCGCTTGGAATATTCGCAAGCCCTCGCTGTTCAAGACATTCCCAGTTAGCATCATACACACACACACTTGTCGGATCCCATTCTGTAGCACCGCATGACGAGTAATATACATCAAGGTTTCTGTCATAACAGAATTGCCACACTCTGTATGCATTGCCCTCATAGTTTTTAATGTAGATTGTCTCCACATAACTGAGGTCGTTTGCGTTTAAGACAATGATTGACCCATCTTCAAGCATTGTACAGACATACAGATAACCCGTTTTCGGATTGTAAGTCATGTCGTTGGCATGCCCGAAGTTCGGTGTCCCATCGAAGCGTTTCACCGTATAAGTGCCGTCCGATATCTTGTATTTGATGATTTGCATATAGGTGTAATTCGAACTATCGCCACTGCACTGATAGATGTATTCTCCATCAGTACATCCACCCTGCTTGACTCCTGCTACAGAAATAGTCGGCAGTGCAGTGATGACCGCTGTGTCTAACCACTGCCGTGTATCTTCTGTGTAAACAATATCCCCCTCAATGTCATACGCTTTCTGAAGTTTTGCTCCAGAGCGGTCATAGATGGCAGATAAAGCGGTTCCTGCGACATCGTACACATGCATTAAATCCACCTCACTCCATTGACATACAGTTCGAGACTTCCTTTTACTTTCGCAGTTGCTGTAGAACTAGAACTCATCCATGTACCGATGCACCCAATTGGCACGTCAGTATCGAGCGTGTATTCTTCGATTATCGGTGTACCAACAGTCAATGTGCTCATATTCTGATTGTGCATAAACGCAAAGCCAGTCGGGACTGCCGCACCATTAACACCTTGGAATGTGAAATTGAGCGGTCTCCCGCCCATGGCACTGGTGCTGTATTCGACAATCAAAGGAGTAAATACGCACTTAACGCTTGCCCCGCTTGGAATCGTAAATATTGCGGTCGATGATGCGTAATTTGTCGATGTGTCTGCTGTTGCACCGTTTCCGAAGACATTCGAGATATTTGCCTGTATTGCTTTTGCAACATTAATGTGTTCAATCGTAACTACGTTTCCATCTTCAACCGTCACTTTATGCGCAGGAGTAGTGAATGTATGTGTGCCGTTCACAAACGCATAGAGTGGTGCTGATACCGTCACCTCAAACGTTGCCGTCTTTCCACTGAACGTCACAGTGATAGTACTCGTCCCTTCTGTCAGTGTTCCTGACAGTGCGCAAGCACTCGTCACATCTGCACTCGTTCCGTCATCATAATACGCAGTGACCACCAAATCGTCTTTCAGCGAATCCAGACTGTCCGTGTCGTATACCGTTCCACTCTGAGTATAAACAGCCGTGATTGACAGCAGTGCCTTCGCATTTAAGGCGGCATCTAAAGCATCATATCTGCTCTGTCCGTTGGCATCGATGTAGGCAACATGTTCCGCAATGTCGAGCAGTGCGGATTTAGTTGCCTGTGAGAGCGGACTCAGCGCTCCTGGGTGATTCTCGATATATGCGGCCACGGCCGCGTTGAGGGCCTCCTGTGAGGGATTGCCGACAACCTGTTCGACAAGGATCTTGACCTTTCCGATCGTCGTGATCCGGTTCCAGTCGAATGTGAAATTGTACTCTGGCATATCAGGCCTCCTCCGTTACTCCGTATAGAATGCGGAGGTTTCCGATCATCGGCGTATAGACATCACTCCCGGATTTGATCTCGATGTCATAGACATACATTCCCGGAGTGACCGATTCGGTCGCGCTGGGCGGGATGCAGATATATATCCGACCGCTGTCGACCGTTACCTCACCGCCCGTGAGAGATCCCGAGAATACGACCGTCGGCGAGCCATAGCTCGGGCGGCATGTCATTGTGACCTCGCTGATCGTTGCGGAGAGATTGGCGATCTCGAGAGCGACTCCGAGGGTATCTCCCCGGACCATCTCGAGAAAGATGTTCTGCGTAATGCTGTTTATGCTCATGTTATTCTCCTTAAATTGCCGCGATTGCCTGTCGGATCGTCTGCTTTACGTCTCCGACCTCGACGGACTCGTATCTCTCGCGGAGAACGTCCCAGTGCGTCGCGACGACGCGGGTCGAGATGTCGACATTCATCCGGGGGACATAGAAGCGGATCAGGTCGTCCATTGCGACCGACTCGAGCGCTCCGAAGTCCTGATAGTCGAGCGTACTTTTAAGCGGGATGAATGATCCCGTGAGCGTTGCCTGCGGGAGGCCTTGCCCGTTGACCATCGCAGCAGCTGCCGCGTCGAGCTGGGCCGGGGTCGGGACCGTCTGACCGAACTGATTGGAAAAATCGACGACCTCGGTCCGCTTGTAAGAATAGCGGGACGCGTTGGCAGAATACTGGACAGCGGTCCCGGTGACCGTGATCTCGCCGCCGGAGGAGTACACCGGGAAGATTCCGTTGATGATGTCGCCGGAGTCGATGTCCCTCTCGAGGTCGACGAGGTTTTTCCCATACGGGACCACGACACCGTTGTCCTGCCCTCGTCTGCTGTTGAGCTTGATGGTGAATTTGTCCATCTCGATGACGCCTCCGAAGGTATCGATGAGAGATCCCTCCGTCCCGTGCAGGATGTCCCATACGCTCATGTAGTTATAGCTGACCGCGTGGCTCGTTGCGATGTCCGACGAGAATGTGAAGCCGTTTTCTTCGACCATCGAGGCGGCTGTTTTAAACGCATTGAAGACCTCCGAGACCGTTGTCCCGGAGATCTGTCTCACGACGCTATATCGTAGCCTGTAGGCGGCATGCTGTGCCGAGACGATGATCCGCCCGTCCGCGAGGCTCTCCTCCGTCTTGACGATCTCATACGGCTGTCTGCGGAGCCTCTCGTTCGTGTCTGCAAGAATGATGTTTCCCTCGCTGAGAGCGTCCCTCTGCGTTGCGTCGATCGGTGCGACGAGCGTCAGCGTGTTGCTCTGGTTGCGGACCTCGTCGGCGATGCATGAGATCGCCTCCGGGACCGATCCGATTCCGAGCGATGAGAAGCTGGTCTCGTTGCCTGCATAGATTACCGGGATCATATACAGAAGAACCTCGGCGTTATGTACGCATAGACGAGAGCAGACAGCGTGTTATCTGTCAGCAAGTATGCATGGATGTAATTCTGTCCAGGATTGAGCTCCGGGAGATGGACCGCGCCGCCGATGGCAGTCACGTATGCATTCCCGTTTCCGATCGTTCCGTCCGTGTCGACCGTGTAGGCCTGATACATCTCGGAGTCGATAATGAATTTTTTCCCCGAGTCCGAGAGATACGGATTCATCTCGATCTCGATCTCCGCGATCCCGGTCCCGAATATGAATTCCTGATCGTTGCCGTTTGTATTCTGCGCGAAGAATCGAATCGACGGCTTCGCGACATATGGCGTCGGATTATATATCGGGATGTGCGTCCCGAATCTGTATTCTCGATTCTCTGTCTCGTATCGGAAGAGCGTCATATATCCGGCTGCATAATAGCCCGAATGATCGACGACCACCTGAACCTGAGCGTTTCCGGAGATCCCGGCGAGCGTGTACAGATCGACGCCTCCGGTCGTGAGATCGAGAGCCGCCTCGCAGTCTGCCCGCGTGAATGTGTATGTCTGAGCGTCTGTGATCATGTCTATGATCACGCGCTCCAGCGCTGGGAGCCATTCCGCCGCGGTCATTCCCGTTTTCCACTGATCGTCGTATAGGGTCGCCCAGCCGAATGCCGGGTATGTTTGACTTACGTATTCATGCGCCGCCGAATCGAGCGCCATGAGGGCGAATTCCTGTTCCTTGTCTGCCGTCGCAAGATATCTCTGCGGCTTGCAGTTAAATGAGACCGTAAAGGTCCCGGCCTGCGCTTTGAACGGGTCGACGGAGAGTCCGTCGATCACCGCTCCCATGCGGAACTCGCTCGGATTGTAGTCGTCCGTGATGCGATGATATCCGCGCTTTGACAGGAGCCATGAGCGAATCGCACTCATCTTTGAGAGGTCCCGGACCGCGCACGGATATGTCACCGTGATGTTCTGAAATCTCCCGTTGTCGAGGACGAGATCCCCGGATCTCCCGGGGATCTGTACAAACTCATAGTCGTACGCGGCGCCATCCCAGACGGCCTCGCCTGTGATTAAAAGACCATAGTCGGCGGAGCTCTCTCCGTCGATGTAGAAGGAGCGCAGAATATTGCTGTTTCCGATCATAATCCTCGGCCCTCCCTGTTGAGTGTGTTTCTAAGCTCGTTGATAACTGCCCGGGAGAGCGCTCTCGTGTCCTGCCCCGGCTGTTGCACGATGGTGATCGGCGCGTTGATCGTCGGCCCGCCGGACTGCATCCGACGGAATGCATCCGCACCGATGACGACCTCTGGAACATCGCCGACGCCGATGATGCTCGGCTGGGTGAATAGATAAGGAGTCTGGGCGGCTTTCCGATACCATTCGACTCCGATCTTCGGCATTCCGTTCTCGAGCCATGTCAGAGGATTCAATGATCCTTGGACCGTAAAATGCGGCATTTTGAGCTTTGGCCATTTGAATTCAAAATTGAATAGGCCCTTGATCTTTTCGATCGCTGTCGAGACTGCTTCCTTGGCTCCGTTGATCGCGTCCGAGATTGATTTCTTGATCCCTTCCCACTTATCTTTTACTGCCGTGAATATCTCCCCGGCTTTGACCTTTACCGTGTCCCAGTTTTTCCACAGTGCGATGCCGAGAGCGATCGCCGCTCCGATCGCGAGAGTGAGCGGACCGCCCAGCACTCCGACGATGGAGCCGATCGCGCCGATGACTCCGCCGATCGCGCCGGTGACCGTGCCGATGATAGAGATCACCGGACCGATCGCCGCGACGACGAGCGCCGCGGTCACAATGAAACTCTGCGTGTCTTCATCGAGCGACTCCCACCATCCGACGAGCGTCTGGATGACCGGGATCACCGCGTCGACTGCTTTCTGGATCGCGGGCATGATCGCTTCGCCGATTTCATAGCCGAGCTCCATCAAATTATTCAGAACGACCTGCCACTGATCCGCCGGGTCCTGCATTGCGGAGAAGGTATCCTCTACCGCGCCGCCTGCCTCGAGAGCGTTTTCTCCGAGAGCCTGAAAAGATAGGGATCCCGATTTCAGAGCGTTGAAGACCTGATCGCCCGATTTTCCGAAGAGCTCATAGGCAGCCGCGAGGCCTTCCGTGTCGCTCTTCCCGTTCTTGATCGAGTTCTCAAGATCCGCCAGTGCTTTGTCCATGCTCACACCGTCTTTGCTGGCGTTTTTGAGGGCCTTCGAGAGGCCGCCCAGCACCGCGTTGGTGTCCGCTCCGGACATTTCAATTTGTCCCATCAGGACCGCCGCCTGATCGATCGAGAGGCCCATCTCTTGGAACGCTGTAGCGTTTTTCGTGAGCCCGCTCGAGAGCGTGTCGACGGAGATCCCGGTATTCTGTCCAACTTTGGTCAGCGTGTCGAGATACGCTCCCGCATCCTCTGCGCCGAGCCCGAAGGCAGCCAGTGCTTTCTGAGCCGCGTCGACTGAGGCCGTGAGCCCGGTCCCGTTGATTTCCGAAAACTTGATGAATTGCGTCGAGAGATCCTCGAGCGCGTCCCCGGTGAGGCCGAACCGCGTGTTTACTTCGCCGACCGCTTCGCCTGCCGCCGCGAACGACGTTGGGATCGTGTTAGCGATATTTTTCACCGAGTCCTGCATGCCCGCGAGCGCGTCTCCGGTCGCTCCGGTCTTCTGGACCACGATGTCCAGGCCCTCGTCGACCTGTCCCCAGGCGGCGAGCGAGGCCGTCCCGATCGCCATGATCGGAGCGGTGACGCTCTTCGTCATGGAATCGCCGACACCTTTGATCTTGGCGCCATAATCGGAGACCTCTTTCCCGGCCTGTTTAAGGACCTGACTTGCGACGTTGCCGAAGTCCTTCTGCTCGTCCTTCAGCCGCTTCAGATTCTGCTCTGTCGCGATGATTTCTCTCTGTAGTCCTTTGTACTGGTCGGAGTTTTTGTCGACGCCAGACGCGTCCATTTGAGCCTGTGCGTCCTTGAGCGCTTCCAGGCGGGTCGCTGTCTCGTCGACCGCTTTCCCCAGTAAATCCTGCTTTTGCTTGAGGAGCTCCGTGTTTTTCGGGTCGAATTTTAATAGCTTGTTAACGTCCCGGAGGTCGTTCTGCGTTGATCGAATGGATTTGTCGACGGATTTCAGACTCTTGTCGAGCGCTGTCGTGTCGCCGCCGATCTCGATCGTGATTCCCTTAATTCTTCCGCTTGCCATTTCGTCCTCCGTTTAAAATGCGTCGATGTCTGCCTGCGTTGCCTGCTCTTCGTATTCGTGGCCGTCGTTCTGCTTCTCGGTCAGAATATCGAAGACCATCCCGAGCGTGAGCTCGTCTAGGTCCGCGGGCCTGAGTCCGATCTGCAGGCATCTCAACAAAATGAGGGCCGTCCCTGCTTTACGGCTGGACGGCCTCACTATTTTTTTTCGGCTTCCTCGACTCTCGCTCCCATGGACTCGGCCCAGAGGTCGACGACCGGGAGGAGGATCTCCCGGATCGGGAAGACCTCGAATCGGTCGGCCCAGTCGAATGGGTCGGCGTCGATCGACGGGTCCGCCTGTCTCGCCATGACATGGCAGAGGCGGACGAAGATGTCGACCGCTTCGCTCGTGATCGTTCCGCGCGTCGCTTTCTGAACCTTTTCAAAGTCCTCGATGAGATCCCGCCCGTATTGGTTCCGGTAGCGGGTGAGCGTCGAGGCGGTTGCTTTCATCGGGACCGGAGTCCCTCCGATGTTGATTGTCCTTTCCATCGCTTTTGATTACTCCGTTACTACCGCGTCGAACCAAGTCGCATACTTGGCCGATGTGCTGACGGCTGTCGCTTTGACGACATCGTCATTAATGCGCGGCATCGCTGTGATGTTGATCTGGTTCGTATTGACTGTCAGACCGCTCGGCTCTTTCGTCTGTCCTGCGAATTCCGGACGGGATGCTGTGCATCTGAGCAGCGCGAATCTCTTCCCGGTCTCGGTGCCGCCTGCCAGAGTGAACTGGCCGAGCAGTGCGAACTCTACCGGAATGTCGCTCGCCTTTTCCCAGACGACATCGCTCTGGTCCTTGGTCTGCCCGAGCACGGCCTCCAGAAAAGCGTCGCCTCCGGCAGTGTCCTCGAATGTCAGCGTTCCGGTGTAACCGCTGTTTGTGTCGCCGTGATACCAGACGACGTCGTCGGCCGGTTCATCGAACGATTCTCCCTGTGCTGACAGAGAGATTTCTTTCGCACCGGGAACGGCGATCGGTGTCGCGTATGTGAGCGCTCCGCCTGCTCCCTCTGTCGCGATTGCATAATAAAGATTCTTCAATCCGAATCTGATTCGTCCCATAGTATTTCCTCCATCTGATAGAGCACTTGGAACATGTGCTCCGTGTTTATATAGGCCTCGGCCTTGGTGTACACGAGACCGTACGAGGAAAGGATCCGGTCGACGTTGCTCTCGACCATGAAGTCCTTTTCGCGTGTGTATAGCTCGATGTTGAGAGTCGCGATCCCTGTCCAGCTGATGTCGTCCGCGGACTCCGGACGCTGGTCCGGGAAATAGTAGACGGCATATGGAAGAGCCGGAGCCTGTCGCTCCGGGTAGCTGTAATAGGTGATAGGGATCCCGTACGTCTCAAACATTCCGAGCATTTGTCTGAAGTATTCTTTTTTCATTTGATGCTCTCGAGCCTCCTCATAAATCTGCGGACCAGCTCGACATTTATCTCGGTGTTTATCTTCGCGATGTGCGGATATGCCGAGACGCGTCCGCCGTTCGCTTTGGCGTGTCCGTATTCGAGGAGATGGGCCAGCCGATAATGTTTCTCGTTATAGATCAGGTAACTGATCTGGTAGCGGCTGACCCGCATCGGCTCCATGGTCCACGATGCACTATAGGCCCCGGTCGGATTCCCGTCCGGTGCGAACCGATTAACTGCTCTCAATTTGTGGACCGCGTCCTCGACAGTGTCGATGATCGCCTCGTCGAGGATCTCTCCGACGTCCGCTCCATAGTCCTCGAGTATCTGGGAGACGGTGACGGAGAGGTCGACCGGCTGGATCCTTTTCCGCGCCATCAGACGCCCTCCGGGCCCTTGCGCTTGGCGACGTAGAGCTCGAGCTCGTCCGTCCGGCGGTCGTACGTCCGATAGATCTGGTAGATCGTCCCGTTATATCGCAGGAGCTGTTCTCCCTCGTAGTCGTATTTGAATACAACCATGCGATACTCTGGAACGATGCCGTTCCGTCCGCCTTCGAACCACTCGGATCCGGTGACGCTGGTCACATCGGCGAAGACGTCCCGCTCGGTCTGCTGGACCGCCTGCGGGACATGGAGATCGCTCTCCGTGAATTCTTCGCGGATCAGTGTGATCACGATCGAACGGTCCATCAGACGACTCCCTCGGGCCAGACTGTGTAGCCGGTAGCGGCCCAGAGCTGGCCTTTCTGCGTCTCGTAGCTCTTCGCGAGTCGGTCGTAATCGTCAGGGCTCCCGAAGTGCATTCTGCAATAAGTAATGACCGCGCGGAGCGTGAGCTTATCAAACGCGACGACCTGATCGCCCTCGATGCCTGCAATGTTGAGATCCAGGAGCGCCGCCTCGATGAGGTCGGAGATCTCATCGTCGAACGCTGTCGTCGTTACTCGGAGCGCCATCCGGACCCTCCGCAGTGTGTCCTGCATGTCCATGTGTCGCCCTCCTTTCGCTTACTTCTTTTTTGGTGCCGCTTTCTTTTTCTGCGGCGGCTCTGCTAACACTGCCCTCCCGAGTCGAATGAGAAGCGGGACCTCCGCGTCGAGTACTTCGACGGTCTGTCCCGCTTTGACTGTGAGGGTCGTGTCCGTGAGAATACGGACTTTCATGTTATGACACTGTTACGTGTGCGAATCCATTCGGGCGGACCAGATGGATGGAGCACAGGATCTTGCCGACGATTTTGACGAGGTCCTGCTCGGCGAATGTTGTCTCGTCGACGATGTATTTGAATTCATCGCCCTCCGGGAAGTTGCCGACGACGCCGTCGAGGTCACCGACGAGCAGACCTGTTACTGTGGAGTTGAACAGGACTTCGAAGCCCATGAACGGCTCTTCGATCTTCGCACCTGCTGTGGTGCGCTCGTTCATGATGGTCGCATATGTGCTCTTGGAGCAGATGACGACCGGGTTGAGCGCTTCGTCAGACAGAGCGGCGAAGCCTGCCATAGTTGCCGTGGAGTTCATCGGATTGGTTACCGTTGCTGTCAGTGTGGATGTCTGGAGTTCTGCGACAATCTGGTTTTCGAGAGCCAGCGCGAGCTGATGGCCGAATTCATCGAACAGGTAGTCGAGGAACGCGCGGCCCTTGAGTGCCATGACTGTGTCGGATACTTTGATCCATTTCTTCGTGTATTCGCTTACGAAGTCAATGTATGCGAGGACCAGAGTCTCTTCTGCCGGAGCGGCTGCTCCTTCTGTGTGCTTGACTGCACCAGTAGCGGATGCCTCATAACCGACTCTGTAGTTGCCTTTGATATTTACCTTGCGGATACGAGACAGGAGCGGTGATTTCTGCCAGTCGGTCCATACGAACTCGTCGATGATCGTGTCGACGGCGACCTTGCCGCCTGTTGCGTTAGTTGTCAGCAGTGCGCGCTGTTCTTCTGTTGCGCGGCCCTTGATGCTTTCAGCAAGTGCCTCCTCGAGGCGTTTTCTCAGTTCGATATCTTCCATGTTGTTTCCTTCCTTGCGCTCTTCTTCGGCGCTCTTTGTGCTATCGATCGGTGTGATCTTGGCTCCTGCGACTCTGGTCCGGAGCTCTTTGAGACTTTCGGCCCGTGCCTTGAGAGATGCCTCTCTCTGCTGAAGTGCGTCGACCTCGGCGGAGAGCTTCTCGAGATCCGCGTCGTCTGCGGTCATCTCTGTTTCGATCTCTCTCAGGCGGACCTGAATGTCGTCGTGTTTCATCTCTTCGATGTTCATTCTTTGCCCTCCTTCATGAGCTTTATCTTTAATGCGAGGCGTTTCCGGGCCTGCTCTCTCTTCTCGCTTTCCAGTCGCTCCGCTTGTCTCTCCATCTCTCCGTGGAAGAGATCACGAGCCGAGAGCCCGATTTCCGTGTATGGATTTGCGGGGAACGCCACCGCGCTGATATCAAATAATTTTTTTATCCGGTCGATGACCCGGGTGTTTCCCTCCCAGTGATCAGTCTCGACCGTAAAAGAAAAGGACATCTGCGTGTAGTTGCCTACGCGGATATCCTCGAGCATTTCGCGGGATGCCCCTGTGAGGCCGAGATTCGTCTCAGACAGGAGCCCGTGCTCGTCGGTCGATAGTTTTACCGAACCGTTTTTTGTGCGCGCCAGAACGCGCCCGGTGTGATCTCTGAGGAAGACGACGTCGGACATGTCCGCACCGTCGAATGCTCTCGGATCAATGCGCTCGTATACTTTGCCGAATTCCGGGTCCTCGAATAACTCGTACGTGTCGAAGGTCGACGCGTATCCGACGACGACATCCGTCTCCGGTGTCTCCTGCCGGATCTCGAATCCGCCGAGATTCCGGTATTCTCTCTCTTGTTTAATTGGCATCGTCTGCCTCCTCTCCGGTCGATGTGACCTGTGTCTCCGCATTGAGATACTCGCCGCGGATGATGTACTCCTGACCCGATCCGTCGGGGATCGGCGGGAGATTCCAGATCTCGCGAGCGTCGTCCCTGTTAAGGATCCCGCGGTCCACGAGCTGGGTCGAAACGTTGAGCTTCTCGCTTGTGCTCATGTACTGAAGCCGATTCGCTGTCGCCATGAGATAAGTCCCTTGTGCGATCTCGCGATCGGAGAACATGGCGAGCGTCATCGCCTCGGAGAATTGAATCGCAAATTGCTCTGTTACGGATTCGTAAAAAGCCGCCCATTTGTCACCGACGGCCTTCGACTGTAATATGTCCTCGTTCACTCCGAAGTAGTTATAGACATTCGTCCGGATGGACTCCTGCTCGCTGTCGCTGACCGTGTAGGGCTTCGAGTCGATCTGCCGGACGTCCTTGAATTGGTTCGGGAATAGTAAGATGCCGCCGTCTTTCTCGTCCTCGGCCTTCAGATTTAATTCCGTAAATCTGCGCCGCTCGTTGCGGATGTCCTCGTCCTTCTGGAAATTCGCCATCGTCGCCATGAAGCGGAATGTCGCACCATTTTTGACGGCCTCCTCGATGCCCTGATTCTGAAGATGGACAAGTTTCATGGTCGGGTCGAGCGCGTCGTTCCTCGTGCCGAAGAAATCGCTCTTGTACTGGAATCGCGTCAGGACTGCGCAGCGATCGAGACGCTCCGCCGCGGTCGTCCGGTCCTTGAATGTGAACCGGAGCCATGGCACTCCGTCGTATTCGATGACATCCGTCTGCTCGCACAGGAGCGGATAGTAGCCGACGATCTCCATATAGTCGTCATAGACTGGGACGATGACGAGCGTCGAATTCATGTCGAGGATCGTGCTCGCTCTATACATGAATTGACTCCATGTCTGCCAGCTATTCGGGCGGATCCGGAGTCGTGCCTGCAGTTTCGGCTGTGCGCTCCCGATGATCTCGACCTTTAATTTTGAGGCATGACGAGCCCGGACATCGATCGCCGCTCGGACGAGATCGCTCTCATAAATGGAGCCGTTCCATGTCGTGAAGTGTGGCTTATAGGCCGTTACCGTCCGGAAATAGGCCTCCGCTCGCGGATCGGCGGGATGCGGCCTCTCCTGCTTTTTGGGAAAAAGAAAATCAAGCAATCCCATGATTTAACCTCCGTTTATAAGTTGCCCGCCGATCTCGTCGTTGTACTTGGCCCGCATCGTCATAGCATCCAAGAAAGCGGCAACTCCGTCGATGTGGGTACCGGCATTCTGGGAAACTTTCACCAGTTTGTTGCGGTTGCGCTCAGAGTCGTGCTTGAGCGCACTGTTAAGGAAATGGACTTTCAGCAGATCGTTGTCTCCGATTCGGATGCCGCCGTCTTTCAGTCTGCCCTCTGTTTCCGAGATGACGCCGGAAAGATTGGTTCCCTGATATACGTCATCGCACTGGAATCCGTACGCTTTCAGGTCCTGAATCAAGTACGTCGCGCTGTAACGGTCATATCCGACTTTGAGCGGGTAGATCTGATACTTTTCGACGAGGTTGGTAATGTATCGGTAGATGTCTTTGTAATCTATAAAGTTTGTACCTGATGGGCTCAGAATGCCGCGCTTGATGTAGGCATCATATGGGAGCGAGTCCCTCACAGATGCCTCTTTTATCTTCTCGGCCGGGAGCCAGAAATGCGCAAACGTATAGATCTTTCTATCTCTTTCAATGAGCACCGTGACGGCGCTGAGGTCGGTGGTCTGTGACAGGTCGACGCCTACGACCGCGTAGCAGTCGCGGAAATCTTCCAGAGTGAACCGATCGCCGCTCGCTTTCTGCACGACCTCGCTGTCCAGCCATGCCTGCGTCGCGTTCTGTTTGATATTGCAATATTTCTTCAGAAACTCGACTTTCTTGGAGTGAGATCCGCGGGCCTTTTCGATCTCTTCAAGCAGATAGTCGACCTTGATGGATACTCCGAGATTCGGATTCGCTTTTCTTAACTCGTTGATGTCGTCCCACTTGTCGACGTCGTCGATCTGGTAGATGAACGGCAGCAGTCTGCTCTCGGTGCTCTCGCCCAGTAGAAAGCGGGTCGACCGTTTCATCAACTCGTCATAGATGCCCTCGTCGACATCCCCGGCGGTCGTGATACTCCAGAGAATAGGGTCGTCTCTTGCACCGAATGCGCTGGCCATGACCTCATACTGTGCGATTCCGGGAGCCGCTGGCCATGCAGCGATCTCGTCGCAGATGACCAGAGACGGATTGAAGCCGTCGGACCGTTTGGCGGCGAATGCGATCTTCTTGATGGTCGAAGACGTGGCAGGGATGAACAAGTCTGTCATTCGGTGCTTCTCCTGCGTCGGGTCGTCATCGTTTATTCGGCGCTTGTGCGCGTCGCGCTCGTTGCGCTTCCGTTCCTTTTCGATCCATTCAGGGTCAAGCTGTGTCATCGTCCAGATGGCGTTATAAACAAGATCAGCCTGATCAAGTTTCGGTGCCACGTTATACACGCGTGTGCCGAATCCGCCGGTCACCCAGATGAACCGGCCAATGCCCGCCGCTTTTAAAGTCTTGCCGTTCTTTCTGCCAATCACCTCGAAGATCTCGCGGTAGTGGCGGAGCCCGTCCGGATCAACGAGACCGAAGACCGCGGCAATCTGTGCCTTCTGCCATGTCTCGAGCTTCAGCGGCTTGGTCGCCTTGCGTCCCTCGACGTGGTAGCAGTGCGTCTCGATCCACCGGATCGCCTCGTTCGCTTTCTTCGGTGAATATTTGTATTTACCCTCGTCCAGATCACGGACGATGAGCTCATAGACGAGCCGGATCCACCGGCCGACCTCCACCTCGCCGTTCTTAATCTGCTGATAATATTCCAGAATGTAATTTTTCATCACCTTAATCTGTCTATCTCCTTGCAAATAAAAACAGGCCCAGTTAGGTCTGCGTATGTCTGCGTATGTCCGGCCGAAGCGGGTCAGGTCGCAATATATCGAAGAAAGGATCCCGCCTCGGTCCCTTGGGCCTCCGTCGCGGAGCCCACCCGGGGGAGGGTATCCGGTCATCGGATATCGAATATCCGATTAATTTTTGATGATCACTCGTCCGTACTCGTCGACCCGATAGCGCTCCGGCTCTGGATGGTGCCGCGCTTTGTGACACTCCCGGCAGAGGCTGACCAGATTGTCGAGGCCTGTCGTGATCGCCAGGTCGTTTATGTTCTCGGGAGTAAGCGGAACGATGTGATGAACCTCCTCTGCTGGACGGTAGAGCCCGCGCTTGAGGCAGTCGACGCAGAGACGGCTGTCTCTCTGCATTGCGGCCTCTCTGGCGGCCTTCCATTGCTTGGTGTGATAGAATCCTCGGGAGAATTCTCTCATCTCTGTATGCCTCTTAAACGCTCGTTTACGCGGAGCCAGTCCTGATACGGCTTGCACTCCGCGACGGTCGACCATCGGTCGCATACCGCTGTGCAATAGACGCACGGGCATGTCTGCAGCTGGGAAACGCGTCGGAGATGTTCTCTCCGGTCCTCTTCGGTCATATGAGTTATATCAATGACATCGTCGTCCATGATCTGACCTCCGTCTGTTTAATAAAAAATGGGACCGGGTGAAAGGAGTCTGGAGGAGGAACAATATGAGCGCCCGCTCTTATAAAAAAGCCCCGGTCCCGTAGCGACAGAAAAGAACGACGCCTGCTCTCGTCGTTCTTCTCATGGTTACATAGTAGCGCGGACCATTTGGTCAATTTGGACAATCTTCTATTTTTTCAAAATATCGGAATAATCTTTTCCGGGCATACCAGTAGTCTTTGTACCCGTATACCTTGAGCGTCGTCACGTTCCAATTACATCGGAGTAGATAATGCCACCGGACGATTGCCTCGATCTCTGGGTCCTCGACCGTGTCAAGCCAGGCCTCGATCTCTTCCGCAAGGGATAGGAGTCTCTCCCGCTCTGCCTCGAGCTTTTCCCGGAGCGCGGTCACCCTGAGCGCTGTCTCTTCCGTCTGGGAGTGCGGCATCCGGACGGATACTCTCCCGGCACCGATCACGTTGCCACCGCCGCCGAGATTGGGCGAGTAGAGCGTCCGGATCTCCTCGTCGATCGCTTGGATCCTCGAGGCTATGGAGTAGTACTCTTCAAGCGTCGCTCTGTTCATTCGTCGCGGATCTCCTGCAGGGACTCTTCGATCGTGTCGTCGAGTCCGATCGGCGTGTCGTCGCCTGATGGATCTTTCGGCCCTCGGATCACTTTCCGAACCTCCTGTCGAGTTTCTGGAGCGCGAAGGGATCGACCTCCGCGAGCGCGTTTCTGTATGCCTGCAATTTAACATACATGTGCGCGATCTCCTCCGACGCGGTGATCCGATCAAACTCCTCCTGCTCTGCCTGCTTCATCCGGTCCAGGTAGCGCTTGAGCTTGTCCCGATCGGCATCGAGGTCGAATGCTTTTTCCTCCCATTTCCCGCCGAACATGTCCGACGGATATTTCTCTTTGAGTCCCTCGATGCGGGCGGAGATCCGACCGATCTCTTTCCATATAACGTTTTGCGCTCTTGCGATTGCTTTGTCTGCCCGGCTCATACGACGATGTCCTCCTGAGTCTTTCCAATGGCAGCGGCGACGAGAGAGATCATCTCCTCGGTCATCCGTCCGAGACCGAGAGATCCCTGCACCGCCTGCCTGCTGTAATTGATTTCATCGGCGAGCCGCTGGACTGTCCAGTGTCTCCGCTTCAATTCTGCGCGGATCACGTCCGCCTTGATCGGCGTCCCGTATGTCCGCCCAGGCTTATTCTTCGACATCGTCGCCCTCCCGGGTGAGCGCTGTCACGAGCTTCAGGATCGTGCGCTCGTAGCTCTTCGCAAGCTGATACCAGTGTTTCATTTCCCGCTCCATCGCGTCCCGCTCTTCGCGGAGCTCTCTGATCATGTCGTTGAGCTGGTCGATCTCTTTTTCTTTATCGCTATTCATGTTTTTCTGTTCTCCTCTCTTTGGTGCCTGTGGAACCTTTGACGGTTCCGGGATATTGCATCCGCTCATTTGACGACTCGCAGGGTCGCTCGCCATTGCTTGATACCGTCCTCGCGCTTGACCTGCTCGACGGAGATCAGCTCCTCTTTCCGGATCGTTGCGAGGATCATGTCCGTGAGTTTTCTCCGATAGATTTCTTCGACCGCTTCCCACCAGAGATCATCGAGCGGATTCTCGAAGGCGGATGCCTCGATCGTGATCGGGTACTCTTGGCGGAAGGTGAGCGCTTTGGCATCGAGCCGGATCACCTGCTTTTTGCGGGCTGTGATCTCTGCCCGGATGCGAGCGCTCTCGGCCTTCCATGGCGGGCGGCGTCTCATTCGTCGTCGTCCTCGAATCGCGACCGGATTCTCTCGATTATCATTTGACCGATCTCTGTCTCCTCGAACAGCGTCCATGCGACTGCCATCAATGCGAGGGTGAAAGCCCCGAGTAAAGATGAAATCATAATTACAAATACGCAGTCTTCAATCATTCTTTTTCCTCCTCTTCTTTTTCTTTCCATGCTTGCAGCAGAGCTCTGAGAGCGTTGTGACGTGCGCAGAGCCCAGGCATGCGGGGATCGCTGTCGTCCGTCTGGGCGATCTCTTCCTCGATCTTGTCCATGAAGTCCCAGATGAATGTGATCGGGATCGCCTCGATCGTCGGAGCGTCCTCGACCACCATCTCTGCGGTCCGGAGCCCGTCATTGATGCCAACCTCGTATTTCGAGAGAAATCTCTCGTTCTTCTCGCGTTTCTCTATTTCCGCGGCGAGTGATCCGACTTTGACCAGTCTCATTCTTCTTTTCTCCCTGCGCTGGCACAATACCAGTCATCCTCCGGCATGTAGTTGTACCATGGGTCGCCGCATTGGCACGGGCATACGTCGTCGGGAAACTCTATCCTGTTGCCGCACTGCTCGTTGTGCGGATCGCTCGGTCTGTGCTTGCAATCCTTGCACCGGATCTGTTCGGCCTTTGCCGCTCGGTATCCGTCCGCGAATCCTGCTTTATAGGCGACGGCATCTCTCTCGAGCTGCTTTGCTACCTTGTCACCTGTCATTCTTCTTCCCTCTCTGCCCGTGCCCATGCATCAAGCAACGCCTGCAATACCATTGCTGCCCAAAACTTGCCGTTACTTCTGACGCGATTCAATGCATGAATCCAATGTCTGATATACTCGACCGGGATTGCCTCGACTGTGGGCTCTTCATCAACCGTCATTATGGTTGATACGATCATGTCATCCAGAGGCGGTATCTCTGACGGATGCGTCGGGTCATCCTGCTTCATCCACTTGATAAGATTCTTTTTCAACGAATCCGCGTTGATGAGTCTCATTCTTCCCTCTCAGCATCCATCTTTGCCCCACAATTAGGACAATACTTTAACGTCCTCCGTGTCGGCAGGAAGTAAGTGTTGTCTGTCTCATGCACTCGGATTTGCTCGTTACAACAGGAGCAGGTCACCACTTCCTCGTTCCAGCAATCCTCTTCCGGGTCAACTTCTTCCATCCAATGACCGTGTCTGACAGGTACTACATCAACCGTTGCACACTCTTCGGCAATCGCTTTTAAGTCGAGAAATACACCAACCTCGCCTTTTCTCAGCCTACGTTTATACATCCTTTGCAGTCTTTCGATATATAAGTCCGCCTCTTTCAGCAGTTCATCTGCATCTACATATCTGCTCATAAATCCTCCACTCTGAGTACTACCTCAATCCACCCAGACGGTGTCCATGACGGTCCAACTTCATCAACGGTTTCGCATTTGAAGCAGACCTCATCGTCAACGCCTTTCCACTCCTCGGAATATTCCTCGATCTGTTTGGGAGTTGCCCAAACTTTAAACCTGACTGCCAAATCAGGTTCGCACTGTGCAAGATACTGAATCAGTTCGTAAACTGTCATTCTTCATCCCTCACAAACTTATCCAGTTCGTATTCTTCGACCATGTCACCTAGGAACCCAGCGGCATCCTCGCCAATCTGCCTCATTGAGTACTCCACACGCTTGCGGTATTTTGCATTGAGATGCAACCTGTCTATCAGGTGGTTTGTCAGTTCCTTCAGTTTCTGCTGATTGCACAATCTTTCGTGGTCAACGTACGTGTCACCATATGGTGCCGTTTCACCGATTAATGCATCAACGATTGCGATGATTGTTGATCCGCTAATGTCGCTCATACCTTCCACTCCTCTTTCATTTTCAATTCGATTTTCTTTCTCTCTAACTCTTCAATCTCGGCAATCACTTTCTTCAACTCCCGCTTTGCCACATTGACTTTCACATTTGCGTGGTACCAAGTCTGAGCAGATGCGTTGACATCTGCCCAGTCCCGGTTCTGTTCCAGAATCGGTATGTCCTCACGCAGATATGTCCGTCTGGCTTTGAGGTAGTTCAGCCGTGCCTTGATGTGTTCCAATTCTTCACTCATGCGAGAACCCACTTTTTAGCCCCTCAGAACGGAAGATCATCTGGCATGACCAAGTCTTCATCCTGACCCTGATTCAATTGCTGTGGCAATTGTGAGGGCGTTACAGAGGCATCTCTGTAATCCTCCGGGGTTGCGTAGTGCGATTCGGGTCTTTTGGAACTCTGCAGGAACTCCACGTTATCAGCGATGATATCGAAGTATGTCCGTTTGCCGTCACTGGTATCACGGGTCTCGATCCTGATGTGCCCATCAACGCCGATGCGGTCACCCTTGCCTACAAACTTAGCCACTGCCTCAGCCAGATTGCCGAATGCGGTGACCGGGATGAAGTCTGTTCCCTTGTCTCTGCCTCTTCTGTCTACTGCCACCGTGAACTTGACTACAGAGACACCATTCTGAGTCTTCTGCAGATCAATGGCACGGGTGGTTCTTCCACAAATCCATGATTTATTCATCGTTTTCTCCTATCATCTTTCTTGGTTCGTACGGCAGGGCTGTTGCGTTGTCCATGATGCCCTGCTCGATCTGCTTTCTGAGCATCTCCCGATACTGCTTCAAGAATGCAGGTCGGGAGTAGTTGTCATTGTCCTGCGTTGACCGCATACCAAGTGTGGCAAGGTCAGCAGGATCGTAAATCTTCTGTGCCAGCGGTGGGAGCGTCTCCCACAGCGCCTTCTGCGTTTCGTAGTCTCCCGGAAGTGCTCTGCGTGCAGACTTGATGACTCTGTTCCACGCTTCCTCTGGAGTAGCCACATCCCCGTTGACTATCTCTCCCATCTTCAGTTTGACCTGAGCAATATTGGGAGCAAACTCTCTTGGGTCTGTGTAGATGATGCTCTTGACTGCCTTCACGACCAGTTCCACTGGTTCATGAGTGAATGCCTCTGCCCACAAGTCAAGGAATGCCTTGCCAGTCTCCGCTGTGTATCCACGGAATGATTGTGGGTAGTTGACTTTGAGAATCGTGAGGATGCTCCTTGTTTCTTCGTAGTTCAAAACGGAAGTACTCCTTTCTGTGAGCGTTGCTGTGCTCTGCGCTCTTCTTCTTTCTTGTGCCAAGTACGGACACATGCTTTCCAGTTCTTCATCGGATTACGTCCAACCTTCCACCCATTGCTCTCGTAGTAGTCGATGAAACTCTCTGCATTGACTGCGTAATTATTCAGCGTGATGTACTCTTGGACTTCCTCGATAGATGGTCGTTTCATGTGTGTCCCTGTATTACTAGTATGAGTTTTCTGAGTTTTATGAGTTTTCTGAGTTCTATCAGTATCAGTCAGTGTGTCAGTCACTGTATCAGTCGGTGTATCAAAATATTCACGCTCTGTATCAGTCGGTGTATCAGTTAGTGTGTCAGTCGGTGTACCATGGTACGATTTCAAATCCTGATAATCCACGTATTTTAAGATGTTTATGACGGTATAACCGTGTGTGGTAGACACACTGATTGCACCTTCTTCGGTGAACTTTTTAAGCCAATACCGCACTGTATTTACCGAGTAACCAGACTCATCCGCCATCCTTCTTAGGCTTCGTGCCAGCGAACCTCTTGGAACGCATGTCCCGTCACTGAGATAGCCCTCTTTCCAGTTCGCCTCGATGAGCAGGTACAGCCACATGCTTCTGCCTGTGCCGTTGTGCCACCACTTCCAGTCTTGGATCTTACGGTCAATCAATATGAACCCTGCCATCAATACCACCTCGCTATCCAGTCACCCTTGCGTACACGTGACGGCTCAAGCCAGACACGCTGACCTATTGTCAACGTGCCTTGCTCAAGCAATATTGCCGAGAGGATGGCTTCGGTTGTCTCCTTCCACTGTTCCTCACCGAACATCCTCTTCAGCACCTTTACAGTGCTTCTAGGAACCAGACTGTTTCCGTATAGTGTCAGGTTCCTAACTATCCACCCATCGGCTCGCCTCCATCTGCGGTCAGGAAGCGGAGCCATCCTGCACCACTTCCGTGAACTCGCCTTCGATTACTTCTCCCGTCCCGGAATCGAAGTACACGGGTGCTTCATCCGTGCTGGTAACATCAGGCTGAATCGTCATGTCGTTTACCATTGCCGTCTGCATCTCGATGGACATGATGCCGTACTTGGAAATCAACTGACGGTACATGGTCTTCAGTGCCATAGCGTCAAAGTCTTTTTCCCAGAACGTGTATCCCTTGTGTGCCGAGTAGCCCTTTGAGTACTTGCTTGCATGTGCTTCCATCTTTTCTTTGGACCAGTACAGTTTCTTCTGGAACCCGTTGTTCAATTCGAAGAAAGCGTAGTAGCCAACGGTCTTTGCCCGTTCTCTTTCAAGAGGATCTGAGATAGGACGCAGTTCGATGTTGCCTGTAATCGGATCATAATTGACCAGTTCGCCTTCCTTGATTGCTACGGCATCAATGTTCTTGTACTGACCGGAACGGAGTGCTAACTGGTAGTACCCCTTCCAGCCGAGTACAAATGTGCCTTTGGTCGTTCCTGCCTTGTTGTCCTTGAACGGCATGATGTAGTACTGCCCTAACTGCGGTGATGGCGAGAGGTTCAGCGACTCACCAAGCAGTGCAGATGAGATGACCGACATCGGCTCGCAGTCCCTGAGCGCAGGGTTTGTGCTGACTGCACTGATGAGGGATGCAGTGAATGTCTTCGCACGTGCCATGTCTCCCAATGTTGAACTCAGAGACTTCTGCACAGCATCAGATTTGATGACTGCTGCAAATGTGGCTTTCTTTGCGTCAGCCAGTGCGTTGTTTGCCCGTGTAGGCATGTTTGGTTTCTTTGCTTCTGTCATGATTGTTTGTGGTCACGAGCATGTGAGGATGCAGTGTACTGCAATGTTATGTGATGTGATGAGGTGTGATAAATTGTCCTGCCCTGCCGTGTCATGTTATGTGCAGACATGAGTTGTCATATTTTGCTATGACTTTGGATGCTACTGCACCCACAGATGCCCGTGACCGTTTCTCCTTTCTACTTTTTAATCACTCGGAACGATCTTGTTCCGTTTTTGTTTTCTCTCCATGTGACCGTGTAATGCTCACATGTTCCTTTTGTTGCGGTCTTCATGAACTCCTTGATCTGATTTTCATACTCCCGTTTTAAGGACTCCATCTGGCCTACGTTGTACTTAATCGTGTCCAGCGCATCCAGTTTGTCTTCGAATCCAGCGAGACTGACTTCTTCTTCGGGATCCGACTGACCATAGACCTGTGCCAGTGCTTTTGCTGTCGATTCAGATCCGTCAATTTCTGGCGGTGTTTTTGTTTCTACGAGATGCCAGAACTCGATGCATTTCTCCATCATCAGATCAATGAACTCGTAGTCCTTGGCGATGGTGTTGATATAGAACTGATTGTCACGTTTTGTGGCAAGGTACCCAGTCGGCAGTCCTGTCATGTGCAGGTAGAACATCAACTGGCAGTAGTGCGCTGGCGGTACCTCACCGCCGTTGTAGTCCCACTTGTTCCAGGAAGATGTCGTCTTGCACTCAAGGACTGCAGGTTCTTTAACAACCATACGATCCACGTGAGCCACCAAGAACGGGTACTCTTCACAGGCGAACTCATACGCCGACCGTTTAACCTTCTTCCCTGTCTTCATGCAGAACCGCTTGGCAACCAGGCTTTCTTCCTGAACGCCCCACCAAACCGATTCAACATCACTGATGTCTTCGGGAGTGATGAGACCTGTCTTCTCAGCCCACAATGCGTACGGTGACTTGTATGGGTTTAAGTTCATGATGGTTCCAACATCGCTACCACCAATGAACTTGTTCCGATCCTTGGAAACGTCTCCCGACCATTTCCGTCTTACCTTCGTGAGATGGATCATACGATTGCCCTCACGTAACACCAGAAGTCAATCTCATCGGCAGAGATGATTTCCTTCGTCAGCCAGTCGGGTACGAAGATGACCGTCAGCCACTCTGTTCCGCTCAGTTCCCAGTGCCCTGAGATAAAGCGTCCGTCTACTTCTGCAAGAACCTGCAAATCGATCTTGTCACCGATGTAATTCTGCTCATCGATGGGGTCAGGCGCTTCGGTGAACCACCGAATGTTCCGACACTTGAGGTCGGTATAACGATGTTCCGGGTTTCTCATCACATGCTCCCCATCAGCCACAAAGGGTTGAATCCTGTCAGTGCTTCAAACGTTGCGCACAGTGCGATAATGAGCATCAGTGCGACTGTGGTGCCTACAAATACGCTGATTGCCATGACCACCCATGGTCTTAATCTTCTGCGCGTCATTCCTCTCCTCCTAACGGGATGAACCGTTTCTTCTTTTCGCTTTCTTCGTACTGCCGAACCTTCCACTGTGATTCCGTGAACAGGACGTACATCTTGTCGTTCAGTTCACGCATCTGAGCGATCTGATTCAACAGTTCGTCCTGTTCTTCTTCGTGCTTATAAATCTGTGCTTCATAAAAACTGTTTTTCTCTATGTACTTATCAATGGTCTTCTGCATTTCTGCGATTGTGTGTTCCTGCACCTCGATGACATCTTCCAGTTCGCCAATCTTGTGCAGATAGTCCTCTCTGGTTCTTTCTTCTGCCATGTGTTATAATCTCCTTGTCATTTCTGATTGCGGACTAGTCACTGTCGGGCTAGTCCCTTTCTTTTTGCAAACGCCTTGATCTTCTGACGGTTGCTGATGTCAGCACCCTCAGTCATCTCAAGGAAGCGATTGATACTGCTTGCCCGATATGTGTAGCCCTTGCCTGTCTTGGTTCCGTTCAGCAGTCCGAACATTCTGAACCATCCGACCTTTTCACGGGTCGTGTTGAGCAGGTCTGCCACCTCATCGGTGCTGTAGCACTCTTCTGCCCGGAGCATCATGCCGCCCATCCGAACAGCGACATCTGTTTTGTCTCGATGAACTGTCTCCACGGTTCCAGTGCACGGAACAGGTCATTCAATGTGTCGATGTCTGCGTACTTGTCGTTGATGACATCATCGAGCGGAATGATCTGCATCCGAATCTGTCCGTCAGGAAGGCGGTACAGTTTCATGCTCACCTTCTTGTTCTTGAAACCGAATGTCTGTGGGTAGCCATCGACCTCTGTCATGTCGATGCCGTAGTGCTTGTGGACTGCGTACAAGCAGTCTCTGATTGTCAAATCGTGTGTCATTTCTGATCTCCTTTTCTATCCCCATTGCTCTGCCATTGCCTTGGCAATGCCGGGGAATGTTTTCGCTCTGTTCTTCTGGCGATCCTTACCGCCGTGATTGAACCAGTTTCCCGGAACTTTACTGCTCTGCCTCTCCTCACAGATTTCTGTTGCCATCAACGGTGGCAGCCCTTTTAACCACAGGCATGTTTTCTTTTGAAACGGATGTCCAAACATCCACGGTTGAATGACTTGTGTGTATGGTGGCAAGCAGTAGACTCGTGTCGGGATTGGGTTCTCAATGGCTATCTTTTCGCAATCGGCGTAAAGGAATCGCAGGAAGAAGTGCGTTGCTTCTATGCCTTTTTTCAACCGCTCCTCGTTTAAGATCCCGTCTCCACCCGGATACAAGAACCGAACTCCAGCGTTTGAAATGTACGTGCACGGTGGATGTGCGATGAGTAGATCCCAGCGCCCATTCTGTGTGTGTGTGTGTGTGTCAGAGGTAGTGAACGTGCAATTCCCGTTGAGCAGTGGTAAGACATCTCCTTGAATGTGCCATTCTGGATGACCGCCTGAGCATGGCTGTATGTCACAACTGAATGCTCTATGTCCTCTTGCTCTGAATGCACTGCACACTGCCTGAGACTCTTCGCATGCTACAAGTACGTTCATTTGCTCTCCTTATTGGTTACTCTCCGTAACCACTTAGCGTAAAAAAATAATTAAACCTTAATATTCTCGGCAGGAACCCCAGTCACTCTTGACAGTGCCCAGAGTTCCTTGGCGTACATGGGCACTCTTTCATTTGAGATTGCAAGCAGTCTGTCCGGCTTGATTCCTGCCAGTTCAGCGAGTTCCTTGATAGAAATCTTCATGTTTGCAGCCAGTGCCCGAACGTTGAGTTTTACGTCTTCCATATCGCTCCTTTCTACTGGTTACTCTCTGTAACCGCACTCATATCTTAAACGTGCTGGTTACTCTTTGTCAACAACAATTTCGTAATATTTGCATTGTTGCCGTTTTTGTTGCTATTATATGCTTGTAAACAAGGAGTAACCATATGAAAGACATTGAACTGGCAATAGGCTTACGACTAAAAGAATTAAGAGAAGCAAAAGGACTTTCACAGCGTGATGTAGGAGAACGCTTGGGTTGCTCTCATGCATCCATTCATTGTTGGGAAACGGGTAAAAGATCAATACTAGCGAAGAATCTCAGCGACTACTGTGACATCCTTGGTGTCACCTTGTCCGAGTTCTTCGAAGGAATCGAGGAATAATCATGGCAAGAAAACATCGAAAAGAAAAATATATTGAACAGCGCAGTGACTCGCTCCGTGTTAAAGTCAGCACCATACACAACGGCAAGCGCAGATACATAAGCGGCGGCACCTTCAGATTTGACCAGTACACGACAGTCGGATCATGTTGGCAAGACGCCATCGATTCGAGAGATGCGATTCTGCGCTCTCTGGAAGCCGATGAGATCATTTTTGAAGAACCGACCGTGCAGGAACTTTACGACCGCAGAACGGACTATATCGTCCTCTCGACCGAATCCAAGCGCAAGCATGACATCATGTTCCGCAACGGCATCGGCAGTCTGGCAAATAAAAAAATATCGGCAGTCACCACTGCCGATATCCAACGAAGCCTCAACCAGTACGGTGAAACTCACAGCACCAATTCGGTCAAACATCTCCTGACGATTTGGAAACAAATCTATCGTGTCTGCGCTATCGAGGAGTTACCCATTCCCGACAAGACTCAGGCAGTCGTGAACTATGAGAGCAAGGTCGTTCCTCAGAAGCGTGAGACTCGCACCACCTACGAAGACTTCCAGACTTTCATCGATGCGCTCAGCGAATACGGCACGGATAATCCAACTACACGCTACAGATGTGAAGTCATCTACTATGCTCTTATGCTCCAGTTGTACGCAGGGCTTCGTCCACAAGAGGCATATGCGCTCTTCAGAGAGGACATCGATTTGGAACGAGGTGTTCTTCATATCCGCAGAAGATGTGGCACCACGGCTTCAGAAGAGCGTCAGATCATCACGCTGAAGACCCGTGACAGTTCCGCAGACGTTCCCATCGCTGATGCACTGGTTCCTTACCTCAAAGAAATGCTCCAGAAGTACGACACAGCACCGTTACTTGCTGACATTGACGGACTGCCGATGGACACAAAGGTCGCATGCTCACTGATCCGCAACGTCAGCAAAAAAGCCAAGGTTCACTTCACTCAGTACATGCTTCGTCATCTCTTCGCACGTGAGGTATCGAAAGTCACGGACGTAAAGACGCTCCAGTCACTCATGCGACACGCAAGAGCAGACATGTCCTTGTACTACTCATGGAGTGACGAAGAGGAGCGCAAGGAAGCAGTTAACGCACGCAATCTGTCGTGAGCGTTAGCCTAACGCACGCATGCGTTAACGTGCGTTAAAAAGTTTTGGGAACTTTTTGGGAACAAACGTCCCGAATTACCCCGACAAATGCCGACAGCAACTGTCATTTCATAAACACTCCTTCAATTTACTCAAAAATGCTTTAATTTAGTCATTTTCTGGTCAAATGAGTAAATTAACTCGACACGAAATGGCATCGTGTAATCATCTCTTAGCGCTCACTCTAAGTAGTGCGAAAAAGTCCTATTTTATAGGGCTTTTTCATTTTTTGGGAACTTTTTTGGGAACTTTTGTACCGGGAAGTGTACCAAGCATGCATGAATGATTGAACGATATCGTCCAATTTTTGAGCGATACTGCTCATTTTTTGAACGATAAAAAAGACTGAGCGGTTCCATCACTCAGCCCACATGCGGATTGCCATCGGCATTATCTGCCTCTGTTCTTCAATTTTACCATAAAAAAGAACCCCGGCGATGGAAGACACCGAGGCTCTTTGCACTAGATAAGCAAATAGTTATGCTCAGAGAAATGAGTGCTTCGACTCGCATTCCTGATAGGTTCTTCGAATGTTCTCTGAGGAGAGTTTAGTTTTTGAGTTAACGAACTGAGGATGGCTAGAGCAATAGCGGTCGTATGTGTCGATGTCCGACAGGACTTGGTCAAACGATTCTTTCGAATGCCGTTGATCCGTTAATATCTCATCATTGAATTTCACGATCCTGACTCTTGCTTGCACAGCCTTTTCTTCGTCAAAGTCGGCTCTGAGAGATTTGACTGCTTCCAGAATTTGATTTGTGGTCACCACGCCAGCCTTCTTCTCTCTATGAGCCTTGAGCACGTCTCCCACCCAACTCGACCCAAGCACAGCCACGATTATCGTGACGATGTAGCCGAGGATGATATCATTCGTCATCGGTTCCTTCGTACTCCTGTTTCTTCGCCTTCTCATATTCGGCAACGCTCATACGGATGCATCCTGCGATGAACGCTCCAACAGCACTGATGATGGTGGTCGCTACGGCGGTGTACTGCCAGTCAAATGCAAGACCGACAACACCAACGAATGTGGCAAGGGATGGAATAAAGTTGATTGCCATCCATTTGAGTGTGTCATAAGCAGCATCACTAAGTTTCATCTTTAAACCCTCTTAATCAGATACGCTCCAAGGTCTCCCTGCACGTATCCCTCAATGATTTCGCCAGATGGCGTTTCATATTTGACCTGAAACCACTCAAATCCTTCAGCGTCTTTTTCGTGACGATTAGTGAAATGAGTGATAAGTGCTTTGGATCCTTTTGGCATGGTCGCAAGAATCTTGCCAACTGGCGTCCCATCTTTGAACTCAAGTTTTGCCCTGATTCTGCAGGGCATCTTGTCAGCATAAAAATACATTGGGGCAGTATCCTCCTTGTAATCAATCTTCTCCACAGCCACGCTCTTGCAGTGCATGAACTTAAGTCCCTGCGTCTGCACTACCGTTGTCCATCCATCAAGAATCCAGAACACTTTGCGTGCATC
>OCTW011251660.1_pt1 | contig 28041 bp, 17 predicted proteins | sample 1539671 | NCBI WGS metagenome assembly OCTW01 (sample SAMN02144230, study PRJEB22623) | gut metagenome | biome: sheep rumen | host: Ovis aries | place: New Zealand | reverse complement strand
AAGGCACTATTTTCGGCACCACTGAGCTTAACTTCCGTGTTCGGTATGGGAACGGGTGGACCCTCAGCGTCATCAACACCAATTAATTTGCAGCGAGTTTTTGGCTCCCCCAACTGGGCTCGAACCAGTGACATCATGATTAACAGTCATGCGCTCTACCCTACGTATTAGTGTTAACTGACTTTTGCAATTCACTTAATGTTCGTCTGCATTTTAAGCTATAAATTGCTTATATGTGCTGTCAAGCAAAATCTCGATTTTATATCCCTTGCTCACATTTATTTCCTTGAATACGGTGCAAAGAATCATTCGTTTGCGTTCCGGCGTAGCCTGATCAAATTCATCTGCCCAACTTACAAATTGCTGATAATAGTAATCGAGCTGTTGAATATCCGCCTCTTTGTTGTCTAACTGACTCTTCTTAAAATCTATTAGATTCTTATTTTCAGCAATCTTTTCTTTGACATTGTCAATTGCAAGTGCAAGCATTTCTTCTGAAAAACTACTGTTTCCAATAAGCGCATTAGCGATCTCTGTCGCAAGTTCACTTAGCTTACTCTTTAATTTATCCGTTCCTTTTTCAAGCTGTTCGATTTCTCGCTTGATATCCCGAATTTGAGCTTTATACCTTTTTTCAATGGCGGCATCCTTTGGAGTGAGTTTAATCTTATTGAAGCATTCATGCAATACTTTAAGAACAGCATCATCAATTGTCTGGGCTTTATATACTGTCTGCCCGTCACACTGAGCTCTCTTCATTGCTGCTCCGGCACACATATAACGGTATCTTCTGGTGCTTAAGTGAACCACTCCGTCCTTCGTTTTATATCTATCCACATAACTGTTTCCGCATAAGTGCTGACCACAGTGCGCGCAATAGATATTGCCTCCGAGTAAAGTCGCTGACTTTGCTTTTTTTGATATTTGTGTTTTTTCTTCTTGCTTTTTCTTTCTCTGTTTAAGGATTTCTTGAGCACGGGCGAAAGAACGGTCATCAATAATTTGAAGTTCTTCGATTCTCTTTGATCTTGCGCCACCTCTCACATAAAATCCGCAGTAGATTTCGTTAGTGAGAATTCTTTTGATCGTGTTAGATTGAAATCTCGCACCATTATGGGTAACTATTCTTCGATCATTAAGATATTCAGCCATCTGATAAGAACCATATCCGTCCATAACACTTTTTTCAAAGATTTTACGAACAACTGCAACCTCAGAAGGCTCTTGTTCCAGTTTAAGCAATTCCTTCCCTTTCTTGTTGACAACCCCGCTTTTGACCAGCTTATATCCGAACGGAGCACAACCTCCCGTGTAACAGCCTTCCTCAACCAATTGGTGAAGACGAGTCTTTACTCTCAACGAAGTTTTCTCGCTCTCTCCGTTAGCCTGCCAAAAGCGTATGTAATTCGTGAGCTTGTCCACATGGGAGTCCATTCTCTGTTCTCCCTCATTCACGCTCCACACTTCGATGCCGTTCTTAATGAACCATTCTACAAGAAACGGTGTTTCGTTATCTATTCTTCCGATTCTGTCAAACATGAATACGAGAAGAATATCAAACTCCCTTCTTACCGCCGCTGCCTTTAATTCTTGAACAACATCTCGATCGTTTGCCGAAATCTTAAAGCCGGACACGCCTTTTTCTTGGAATTCCTTTCTTATTACCCATCCATACTGGCGGGCTGCGAATTCTCTGCAAGCCTGTTTTTGCATCGGTATGTCGTTCTTATCGACCTGACCTTTGGTCGATACTCTATATAAGCAGTAAACTGTTTTAATCTCTTTGTCTAATGTCGGGGTATTTATCATTACTTCCTCACTTTCTAAAATGTCCCGACACTAAACTGAATTTTAGAGTGAGGTCTTCCTCGTCTTTTATTATACCATATTAAATCTAAATATCCAGACCATATCGGGACATTAGAAATTAATATTTAAGCACACACTCTTTGCTCATATGCGTCGAGCAAAAGCCCTTCGGCGATTTTCAAACCGTTGTTTTTACTTTCCTTAAGGAAGTAAACCGTTGCATTGAGTTCTTCAAACTCAATTGTGTGTTCCTTATCAACCATATCGTTATGAATTAAACTATACATTTTTAACCTCGCTTTTGATTTATTATATGTTTTACAAGAACTGCTCTTTTGAGCAGCGTTAAGCCTGTCGAAAAAGCCCAGCCTTCGCTGGACTTTTTCGACAAACTAAGGCAACAGCCGAAGCTGTTGCCTTTGATATCAATCATTATTTCTAATGTCGCACGATTGGACAGTTCCTCTTCCCTGCCGTCTTCCTAAACACAATGTTGCAGATCTTGAGAGAACTCTGTGTGTTTCTTCTCACAACAGAATAATCCTACATTGGAACTGTCCGGTTTCCGATATTTATCCTCGATCCCCCTCGGAACATGGGAACACTTAAAAGGTCATGCATTTGACTCCATTAGCCTTTCGGCTACGGCGAGGTTCTCTCGCGGCCGCACTCATTGCCTGCGACGGTTCTATCACGCTCGGACTGTGACTATGCGGAAGTATCATTATCCTCTCTGCCGGTCTTGGCTTTCCCAAAGTATGCCTCTTTGAGTCGAAGTCCCGGAGGCTTGCGTGTCCGCTTCTGTAGCTCACAACAGAAAGAAAGTGTTTTAAATGCTGATATGAAATTTTCAAATAACAACCCCGAATTTCCTCCGGCGAGTTGAGGAAATTCAGTGAAAGGGAATTAACCCCTTCACTATTAAGTAGTGGGAAAGGAGTTTTGAGGGGGTGTTTTTAAAAATTTCTTTCAAAAAATTGGAATTTCAGCGTTTTGAATAAATTTAGGCATATGAGTTTGTACGCTTTTTCATTCTTAAATACAGATTCTTCATTTAAAATTGTTCTGTTTGCTTATTATTTGTAGTTATATATGCTTATTTATTAATGTAAGATTGCACAAAAGAAAATAATCATAAATATCAAAATATTGTATCCACAAAACTGTGCAACAAATACTGTGAAAAAATACTAAAATAAGACAAATATTTTCGTTAATAAGTTTTTGTTAAAAACATTGAAATAATTATTACGAAATGATATAATCAAATCAAAAGATTTGACACCCACGATTAATGAACGTGATTTATTAATCGAGCAAATATAATAATTCAATTAGTTGCTCTGTCAAACTAAAACAGTTCAAAATTTGTTCTGCTTTAGTTGGCGGAGTATTTTGTTTTATAAAATGATTTAAATGAGGTTAAATATGGATAAAGTTAAATTTGTAATCATCTTTGTTTCAATTAGCATTTTGTTCTTGGTAAGTGGAATGTATTTTTTTATTAGACGACTAAATTTAAAATCGTTAAACCAAGAATTAACAGAACTTGAAAAAAAAGAGAACAATGTAAAAAATCAAAATTTTTCTCTCTTTTTAGGAGTAATATCAATAGCTTTATGTTTATTCTTTGGAATACTTCCTTTATTTTATCCCAGTAATTCTACTAATTCCAATATTCAACCAACTAATAACAACGATAGTATCTCTACAACGCAAAGCACAACCAATACACACTCTGATTCAAAACATGAAAACACTTCTCAAGAATCAGATATATCTAATCAAAACAACACTGAAATAACAAAAATTAATACCGTATATGAGGATAATACAGAAAACGAATTTAATAACTACAATATTATAACCGAAGATTGCGTTCTAGAAGATGTTTTTACAAAATCATCAAATAAAAAATACTATATATTACAAACGACTTATAACAGTGAGTATGGCTTTGACTTTGATATTGACAACATTAATTCAAGTTATTCCATGTCTATTGTTGAAGAAAAAGGAAAAGTGTTATACGAGTTCGACGTTCCAAGCAATAATGATGTTCATGCTATTAAGTTAGAAAAGAACAGCAGTTATAATTTAATTATAGAAGCCAATATCGGATATCCGAAATTTTCAATCAAAATATCATATCCGGACAATGATAACTTTTAGGAGATTTATTTATGCAAAAAAGTATTATTATTCTTACACTAATATCAGTTCTTTTATTTTCCAATGGATGCAATAATAAGTCCGCATCAAATGTCATTAGTTTATACGAAAGCGAACAAAGTGTAGATTTATCAGACAACGACTCATATGAAGATAATACAACAAATGACAATATTGATGCCGGAAAAATAAAACAAACTACTGACACTATTTCCGATGAACCTGATATACCAAAATGGGATATTAAAAATAACAATATTTTGAATTTTAATTTCAAGTTTGAAGGTCAAAAAAAGAATTATAAATTTATCGCTCCCGAAGACGGGATTTATCGATTTTTATTTGAAATTGATAATGTAGAAGAATACTATAGTGTTGAATTATGTAAGAAAAACCATGAAATCATTCAGACCTTCAACAGTAATAACGATAAAAATATAGAATTGCAAAAGAACGAAGAATATATAATTGTCTTTTCACAGGAAAATGGACTTCCTGAATGTAGTGTTAAAATTTTTATTCCGAATCCTATAATCAACATTGATGATAATATAATTCAAGGTACTATAAATTATACCGGGCAGGAGGATACTTATTTATACAAAGCAATATCAAATGGGAAATATGGATTTAAGTTAGATATTAGCAACGCAAACTATTCATATGGAATTCAAATTCTAGATTCAAAAAACAACACTGTTGTAGACTCAAATTATTATAGCTCACAAAATAATGATAATTATATTAATGCTAATCTATCCTATGAAAACACATATAAAATTAAAGTAAATTTTTACAGTTCGCTAAACGACGAAAACTTTGACTATAGTATAGAAATCCATAACCCAAACCTTCCATCAAAAATCGACTCACCTACTATAGATGGTGAATTTAATTTTGGTGGTCAAGAAAACATATATTATTATACACCTAAAAAGTCCGGATCTTATTATTTAGTATTCAATGACAACAACGAACCTATGCAATATAAAGTATCATTCAGCGATGAAAAGAAACATTTACAAGGCCCCAAAAGCAATCATTCAACAAGCGCATCATTTGAATTAATCGCCGGAGAAGAATACGAAATAACTGTAATCCAAGTAAATGATTATGGTAATTACCATATTAATATCAAAGAAAAACTTGAATAAACATGTATACGCGCATGATAATAATCAAACTCATTGAGTTAAATTCATTAATTATTATATTATTTATTAGCTTAATATTTGGGGTAAAATACAGCTTACAAAACAAAAACCAGATGAGGTGTTTATGAATAATAAATCTTTATTCTCATACAATATAACCGATTCAAACCGTCCACAAGTTTTGCTGATTGGAAATGGTTTAGAACTTGATTGCGAAGTTACACCCTCCGACTTTAGGGGGCGTTTCAAAGCAACTAACGTGGACGGAGCTTGTTGATGAAATTACTGTTGAAAAAAATTTTGATATTGATAAAAAAGACAAACCATTTCCTCTATTATATTCCATTCTTTCCGTGCCAAATCCAGCACCTTCTACATTGGACAGAAATATGATCTTTGAAGAAGAAAAGCGCCTGCAATCTGCTATGAATAAATTATCACAAAGCAGCACATGGCGACTTGACGCGCTTAAAAATCCAAGCATGGATCATATATTGACTACCAATTACAGTTACGGGCTCGATTAAGCTTTCTTTTGCGGTGAAAATTTCTTTAATCCTCGTATCCGAACCAAACATCGTTTTAATCTTAATACTGAAACAAAAAACGGCAAACAAGTGCGTGAAGTAAACTACCGTTTACACACTGGCTATCTTGCACATAACACAGATAAGAAGCAAGTTGGATTGTGGCACATTCATGGAGAATGTTCAGTCCCACGTAGCGTTGTTTTAGGGCACAATCGTTACGGCAGAATACTTAGCCGCATTGAAAAATTTTGTGATTCACAAAATTATGCCAATACATTAAAAAAGCCAAACAGTGTTAACATTCGTTCATGACCCGAACTATTTTTGTTCGGTGATATATACATTATCGGTTTTGGATTTCATCACAGCGAATTTGACTTATGGTGGCTTATGAAACGAAAACAGAGGGAGCGACTGGGAACTGGTCGAGTCTATTTCTATGAACCCCCTAAACCAAAAAGCCTGGTTCAAAAAGCAGTGTTTGTTCACGGAGCGGTTATTCCAAATGTAAGCACAACATCAGACGATTATGATGACTTTTACAAAAAAGCATTCATAGATATTGCTAAAAAAATTTAAAAAGACAGAACAAATAATAACTCTTAATTTTATATCTAATTTGTTTTTTGCTGGTATAAACTTATGCTGAGTATACTTGAATTAAAAAACTATTAAGTAAAACACTAAATATTAAGTGAACAGAAAATGGCACAACAAAAAATTGCTGTGCCATTTTGCTATACTTCGATAAATATGAACAACCTATTATCTATTCGAAGAATTTAAATTGGATTATTTATACGTAAGCGTCAAATCCGCCATTGACTGCGACGATGTTGTAATACTGTAAATATGATATTGCCCCTGTAAAGACGTTTTTCTTTGCAGGGGCTTGTATTATCCATTCGATTTCTTTTTCCATTTCATTTTCACATTAAATTGCGCTTCAATGCCTGCTTTAGCAAAGCATAAAAATCCGTTTTCTCCATTTGCGGAAATGCCAAAATCAACTTCGAATTCATCCGGTGACTTCTCTTTGATTTTTTCAGAAATATACTTAGCTATATCTAAGATGGGAACAATCTGAGTCTCTACATTAATCTTCTTAATCATTTCAACTGTAGGACTATCGTCATGATAATCTTCGTTATATTCGTTAACTTCTATTTTTGTCTCGATGTCTCCGAGCGACAATATAGCATATTGTTCCATAAACTAACTCCTTTACTTTGTTTCATTTAATTTGTCAAAGATTTCAGAACCAATAATACCTCGCATAGTATTCTTTTTTTTATCATCACCTTTCCAGATACCGTAAATTTTTGAATCCTCCTCAGTAAATACCGGCATCCCACTCATTCCTATGTATTTTCGTTCGTGTTCATCTTTTATATCCATTTCAATAAAAGCTTTATTTTCATATCTCCTAAACTGTAATAAACTTTTTTCCAGTGAATCAGAGTTGGACGGATAGAAACCAATACTTGTAAGGATATCAGTTTGATTAAGTTTTTTGTTTAGTTCAAAATCGTTTTCTGTTATTATCAGTTTAGCGTAATATGCTGAAAAGTTATCGATTTTAAAAATGATAATATCATCTTTATCTGTATAATCAAACTGATCCTGTGTAAAATCAGCAGGATATACCATAGTCCCGTTAATAGTCATATCGTCCTTATTTTCTAATGTGAATCGGAGATCATCTAAACCGATATTCTTAAAGCAATGGCGGCAAGTAACGCAGTAAACGTCATGATCAAAAAGCATTACAAAAGCATTGGCTACAAGTTTTTCAGCATTTCTTATTCTTACTAAAGAATAATTGATTCTTTTATAAGTGCTCTGATCAGACAGGGCAAAATGCTTTTCAATGGACTCTTCTCTTGTGTTATCCGACAACGCCTGCACATTTTCGAGAAATCTTGTCCAATTCTCATCATTGTCAAAAACAATTTCTTGGTACTTGCTATAATTCTCTATTAACGGTTCCGAATAACTAAATACTCTGCCTAATTCAAAACGAATATCCGACTCAGGCTTTTGTATACATTGAACTCCGATAACCAAAAGATATAACGCCTTTTGAAGAGTGAAATACACATCACAAGTCATACTCACACCAAAAGCTCCGCTGTATATATTTAATATCCGCAAAAAACCTTCTTTTATCGTACTGCCGCGAGACGACAAACAACAGGTCTCGATAGTGTTTTTAATAGCACGTATACAATTAACGTCCGCTATACCCTTATTAGTGATTTTGATATACTCGTTTTCCAACGCATCCAGAATTGAATGGATGGTATTCATTAAATCTTCGTCGTTTGAATACTCCTGATATCTCAATGCTGCCGCGGCATGCGCCCTCTCCCAGTATTCGCCGTTTTTCAGCTTGACTAATAAATCATCTGTATATCGCTTAAGACTAGTTTCGGATAACCATTTTTTTTGAAGCACTTTCTTGTACAACCTATCATAGTCACAGTTTAAAATCGAATCATCATCTAAATGCAACCCCATACTTTTTATCTGATCTTTATCCAAATTATCGGAATCATTTGCGTTCAACGCTGCCGTAATATGATATTTAAGGTGCTTATCTTTTGTTTCCGGATTATTAAAAATATCAATGAATGCTTTTGGTAATCTTATCTTACAATATCCAAAAAACACAACTATCCTTCGCTTTATCCTTTGCTTTTTATTTTCAGAGACTTCTTCTTTGTCAACACCCAAAAACAATTCAACAAGCTTGTCCGAAACCCATTGACTTTTAACATTATTCAAAATTTGCAAAGCTTCAAATACTTCATTTTCGTACGTCTTTTCACCAAGAAGATTAACACAATACTTTATATAAGTCTCCCTCTGTTGTTCATATGTACTGTTAATCTCAAGAACTCTTGAAATCAGTATATAAGGAGAGATATCCGCGTCACGTATTTCACCTGACAAAAGCTTATCGAACAATACGTTATATAATGAATTAAACTTATTGTTTGCATTTCTAGTAGGTTGACGTGAAAAAAAACATATCGCGGAAACATTATGCTCGCATTTTAACAACTCGCTTACTGCTGTTTCTATCTCTTTTTTGCTGCCCCAATATGACGCGTAACTTTTTGCCGTCAAAAAATCTTTGCATCCTTCAAACTTAAAGGAATACCCACTAAACATATCGGTATGTTCAAACAATTTATAATACAAATCATTCGGACCGTCTGAATCATTCTTTGCTACTTTTATCAACCACGTTTCCAGCTGGTCTTTTGATAATATTTTACCGGCGTTATCTTGGCTGTTATATGCGGAATTAATCTGAGATGATATAACCGCGTTATAAATCTGATAAACATCCTGCGGGATCGTGCCGTCTCTAAAATCCTTGATATAACGGGTAAAGACAAGCAATCGCTCGGGCTTATTGAGCATTCGCAAAATTTCGGAATCCGGTTTTATTATTTCTTCCCAGTTTGAATTAGATTCAGGCAAATCTTGCTTCAAATAATTGATGATCTGCTCGCGTGACAATTCATTCATCCGGATGATATTAAAGCTTTTGTCGGCCTCGAGTTTCCAATCCTCCACCAGAATGGCAAGCGGCTTGTATTCACAGCTGTTTATATATTCTAAAGCAACCGCTGTTTCACTTCGTTTGCTGTAAACATTTGGCTCAAAAAAGAACACGATCTTCCCCATCTTCAAAAGATCAAAAACCGCTTCGGCTGTCAAAGTTTTTTCGAAAGTATACGTTAAATTCAACTGTTTTTTGAAGCTTAACTTAATAAGATCAACTATAGAATCTTTACCGGGCAAAGCAGAGAAATCAATTACTATTTCCTCAGTGACATATATCGGAAACCTAAAGTCCTCTGAAGATATTTTATTATCTTCCCAGTAAATATGCGGATGCAGCGACTGATAACAGCACTCAAGCATTTTTTTAAGGAAAAATTTTCTTCCATCTCCCTTTGATCCTATGAAAATGATTATTTTAGAACAATCACCCTCTGGAGCATTGGGAATGCGCAGTATGTTTTTTAGTTGTATCTGTTTAGTATTTATCGGATAAAGCGTTTCTAAATCTCCTTCTCTTATCCACGGTTTATCGGCAATGTCAGACAAACAGTTCAAATAAATACAGTTTAAATACTCGTGTATCAGTCCGGTAATATTAAGATACTTCTTTCTTATACGTCTTTCAAACATAAGAAATGCCCCCTTGGGTACGAAAACATTACGGCGTATTATACTGCCTTACAGTATTTCTTATGGTTCGTTTCGGCAACTGTTCAACATTCCTTATTAAAAAGAATTTTTCGCCTAAATTCCCCCATAATAAATATTGGCCGCTATCCATTATGCTGTGATATGCGTCTGAAAGAGAATTGAATTCTTCAATTACTCCGTAAGGGAACAGCGATGACATATCTTTTAAAAAATAAGGAATAAGATGGCCATGACCATGCAGCACGCCGTTCATACTTGTGCAAAAGCTTGCGCGTCCGCGTTCAAAATAAGCGTACGGGGCAGGTATGGCTTGAGAAAAACAGTTCTCCAAAAAATCAACAGCTTGCTCTATATCGCAGTCGGCAATAGACGGTCTTTGTATTTTGGTGTAAAACAAATAGTGATTTGGAACTATCGGGTCAATGTCGTTAACAACACCAAACAGTTTATTTTCAGCAATTTGCGGTTCAAAGATAATCCTTGTCAAAAAAGGATTTCCGCTCTGTTTACTCATTATTATTCCTCCTGTATTATATTAATTCATTTGAGCAACCAAAGTGTTTATGATACCAGAAATAAGGCAACACGTTGATCCCAAATTCACGCAGCATAATGGCGGGATGAGACAAGAGCCCAAATTCCACAAAAATCGGAACTGAAACAAGTTTTAGGAACGGAACATATTCTGTTATAAGTATTTCTTCTCCCCTGTGTAATTCAGGGCAAAACAATATATCTGATTTTCCATCCCATAACCCACAATCAGCTATGCTTTTTATTCTGAATAAATCACTGCTTTCTGTTTCTTTCCATTTTATTGATGATGTCGTCCTGCAGTTAATATAATAATCGTGTTTTCCATCAGAAACAAAGTGTATATTTATAGGAAGATCTTTATAAAAACATTTTTTTAAGAAATCAAATGTGGGCTTCCTGATTTGAAAACTTTTTACGACGGTTTCAGAATCAAGCGGGGATGTTTTTTTATAATAAACTCCACTGGCTTTGCATATTTTTGCTTGCCTATCCCCTTTTGCCAGCCAAAAGTATGTTTGGTTCATAAAGCTGATTATTGTATCGGCACTCTGTTTTGAGTCGCTTTCCCATACTCCCGGTTTATGCTCAAGTATTGTTTTTTCTTTGTCTATGTAAATCTCAAATGATTCTATGACATCAAGACTTTTATAGATAATAACAGACCATTCCGGATTACGTGTTTTTTTGATAAACCTGATTGCGTCGGTTTTGCTCTTTGAAAAGTATCTCGGCAACCCAATTTCGTTTCCCTTTGAGTACCGTATGGTGAGCCTTGTATTATTAGGCATAAGATTCAGACCATCAAAAATACTTTGGTTTTCGGTTTGTTTTGGAAAAAACAACGCTTCTCTGCTAAATAATCCGTTCTTGCAGAAAAACAGCATAGACTGGTATTTTAAACCTTGACTGTTGTCAGATGAAAGCGTCGTTATCTTTTCTTTATTTTCAGATGAGCAAATCGAAAGATTGCGCGCTTGAAAAATATAAATTTTATTGTTCTTGTATCCCCATTCAACATCCACTTCGTGCCTGAAATCAGCCTTTATTATTGTAATCAAATCAAACAGCTTTTTTAATATTTTTCTTTCCGTACGCTTATCAATAGATATTTCTTTGTGCAAATCCCGAAAAATAAATGTATTATCAAAACGAAAAGAATATGTATTTGATTTTCCAATCCCCTTAACTAAATCGTGGTTATTTCCACATGTTATTTGTGCGATCATGATCCCGCTTTGTGAAAGACGACTGAACGGGGGCTGAGAAAAGGCGACTCCGGAATAATCCGGAATAAGCTCCGCTTGTACAATTATTGAAAAAAACTTTATATCCACTCCAATATTTTTTATACAGGCATATTGGATTACCCGCGGATTTCGCATGCTGTTATAGCAATTTTCAATCGCAGAAAACAGTTTTTCTATACTCGTAATATTGCTGAAACTTTCAAACAGTCCCGGAAACAGAGCCTCGTATGAATCCTCAACTTCAGCGGAGCTTCTAACAATAACACTATTCGCCCCGGAACGCCTGATAAGAGTATCGTAGTATTCCTTTATTTGATTTTTCAATAATCCTATTTGACAATAATAATCTTCTTTCGAATTTAAGGTTATGCAAAATCCGGGCAAAATAGGAATACCCAGATTTATCATACGAGAAAGATTTGACGCCTTTTTCCCAAAAATATTCATTTTTATGTTATTAATTTCATTAAGGCTACTAACGCCTGAGTACATACTAACAACTCCTGGTTTATTAAATTTATTACTCCGTATATTATGCAAAATAATCCATAAAAAATGAATAATGTTAATAATATAATAATACCATTTATTCTCTATTTTTTCTACAATTACGAAAATTTCTACATGGAGAAAAAGCATAGTTATAATTTGTTTAAAAGCAACAAAAAATCATATACAATTTTGTGAACACAGCAAAACCGCCTTGATTAACGTTATTATAATGCCAACTGAACAGTCCCAATCATCCGATAAACAGTGCAAAAATCATCGAAATGTGGTATAATAAATGCAAGGGAAACGGCTGAAAAGCCGCAAAAAGCTTGCATTTAGAGATGGATGGGATGTACAAATTCGACAACAGTCAGATAAGCTTAGAGGATTTCGGTCAGCCTGTTGGCATTAATCTAATAAACAGCAACCGCTGGGTGAAGCGCGCGCAGAAGATTCCATGGCTAGAGATTGAGAAAAAGTACGCGAAGCTTTTCTCTAACAAGAAAGGCAATGTCGCGAAATCACTGCGTCTTGGTCTCGGTGCGAGAATCATTCAGGCGCAGTATGGCTTTTCCGACGCCGAGATTCCGCTTCAAATCCAAGAGAATCCGTATCTCCAATACTTCTGCGGCTATAAAGCCTTTTATGACAGCAAGCCTCCGTTTGATCCGTCGATGATGGTTTACTTCCGCAAATGCCTGACACCTGATATCATCGGAGAAATCAACGAAATGATAATTTCCGCAGAGCAGACGAAGCTTGAAAAGGAGAAGGAGAAATCGAGCAAAGACGACTCCGATGACGGCGATAAGAACAGCGGAACCATGATCGTTGACGCGACCTGCGCTCCGTCACAGATATCATATCCGCAGGATATATCCTTACTCAACAAAGCCCGCGAGTGTAGCGAGAAAATCATTGATGAGTTACACGATAAAAGTGAGCAAAAGCCGCGCACATACCGCAAGAAAGCGCATAAAGGCTACACTTCTTACACCCGCATCCGTAAGACAAAGGCAAAGCAACGTCGCAAGGCAATCAAAAAAGCAGCTGGACTATCTCAGCAGGAACATCGGTCACATTGAGGAAATGCTTGCCGGCAGGAAAATATTGCCTGCAAAATTTGAGGAAAAGTTTTCCACGATCCAAGCGATCTACGCACAGCAGAAAAAATGTACGCCAACCGCACCCAAAGCGTCAAGGATAGGATCGTCAGTCTGAGTCAGCCATGGATCCGACCGATCGTGCGCGGAAAAGCCAAGACGAAGACAGAGTTCGGTGTGAAGCTCAACATCAGCGTTCGTGATGGCTGGACGCGTCTCGAAAGGCACAGCTTTGACGGCTACGTATTAACAGTTATATCATTTTTATCTTTCCGAACAATAATTTGTATTATCAAAACATCAACCAGTAAATCCTTATCGATTTCCTGGTTGTTTTCATTTTAATTTAAAAACACTCAACTATTTATATCGTGAGGCACAAATAAAGGATAACTTATAATTATCGTATGGTAAACGGAGAAAAACTATGGATAACTTCAGCGTAAGTGTAATAGTGATAGTAAAAAATAACGATACTGTTTTTTATTGCTTGAATGAGCTCCTCAGTCAGATCGACCGTTCTGATGAGATAATCGTCGTAGATGATTTTTCGGATTCGGATTTTGTCACTCTTCTTGAAGATTTCTGTAAAAATAACGGCTTGATTTTTTTACATTCGGATTTTTCAGGCAACAGAGCTCATAACAGGAACATCGGAGCCGCAAGAGCAAGTAATCCGATTATGGTCTTTGTCGACGCAGATATAATACTCAACCATAAATCAATCCAAAGTATAAAATCCGCGTATCGTACCAAGGGCAATGTCGCGTACATAGGGACAAGGTGCGCAGGCAGATATGATCCGCAACATATGATTATCCTCGGAGGGATCGACGTTGCGGACGAGCTTAGATCGCATCCGGACAGCGAATATCTAGAAGAACTGCCTATCATAAAAGACACAAGGATAAAAGACGATGTTTATCTTGAACCGCTCGTCGAGCAAGACTTCTATTGGACTTATTATTTCACCTGCTGTTGCACGGTATTGTCTGATGTGTTCAGACAAATCCGTGGCTTTGCCGAAGACTATCCTGGTTGGGGCGTTGAAGATATAGATTTGGGATATAGAATTTCCCAATGCGGCAAAATAGCGTTTCTGCGAGATTTCTCCGGTATCCATCTACCGCATGACCGAAGCGTCATATATGCTGAGCAGTACAACTGCTTCAATTTGAAAAGAATGCTTCAAAAATATCAATCATTCGACATCGAGCTGATTTCCGTTTATCGTATGTCCGCAAAAAAGCTGTACGAATTCAAAACGTTTCTTAATCGCATGAGAATGATTGAACTGACAAATATTCCCGTCGAAAGCGAAACGAATATATTGTACGTGAACCCCATTTCGTCAAAGAATCCATATGGTAATCTGCTGTTGATTGATTACAAAGGAGAAAAACAAAGTTTCAATCTGATAGGCATATCAACGTTCTTTGAAGATAAAAGCATTTCAAAAGTATACATCTCGGGAAATATAGTTTTGTATCCCTTATCCGTGATTTGCGGGATATTACAAGAATGTCTGAGAATAAGCAATACGGTTCTTATGCAATCAAAACTGCCCGACTACAGGCTCGACTGGAGCGGATTTTTGAATCTAACCTTGCTGCAGCCGCAAAAGCGCAACGAGTACAGAATACATGATCTTGTCGAGTTTAACTTTAATATAACATCTGACAACAAATACTATCGAGTAACTTCCGACTATCTTGCTATGGAAGACAGAAAGACAGTTTACCCGAGGATCAAACTCGACGCATACGCCAAAGGATCAATCATCAATAAAACTTATTGCGTTATTAACCTGACAAGAGGCGCAGGATATCGCCTTTTGATTAGTCAGTTGAGTAACGATTATGGATTGAATATCGTAGGAACATATAACCCAAGCTTTTTAACTCAAACTTTTTTTGACCCGGAACATTTTCCAAAACAACTTTATCCTCTGCTCAATCTTAATACTCCGATTTTGCTTATAGTAGAGGACGTCGATCGATTTGACTTTGAGTTTTCGGATTGGATAGCAAGAAAGGACGGATTCGATCTTATAGTAGATACTAATGGGAACCACTTCATGCATTGAGTTGACGGATTCGATTCGTACGTGCAGTTCGAGCAGTCTGGCATCGACGTATTAACCGTTTGACGATACTTTCATCTTAATACTCTGCAAGACGCTTTTGACGTTTTTTGACTACAGCAACGGCTAATAATCAGATTCTCGCAGGGCAAAAGCGATGACCGATTGTATAATAGTTCCCTAAATCTTCGGGAAATTTACTTTATGTTTCTTGTCGGTGATTGCTGTCAACGGTATGTAGCTCTCCTCATAAATTCCAAACTCATTTTCACTCATGTCTATAATCTTTTCCATCTCTGACCTAACTTTCTTGCTGGAAATGAAACTCAGATCTATATGCTTTTTTTGACCGCACAATCTTATGACTCTGGCGTAATCTGTCCAAAAGTACATCCATCTCTCGTAGTCTTTCGCCGACGATAAATATTGCTTCAAAAACTCTGAGGCAATAGCGTAATTATCCAAAGCGGATCTTTGATCGCCCAGAATAAAGAACAAAACGCCCTTCAGTTGAAATGCGTTGATTGTAGTTAATTCTCTGCCGTAAATAGTCGCGATATCTATTGTTTCATTGATATATTCGATAATCTCTCCTGCCGGAACGGAGTACCTGCTACGATTACTGTATTTCCATGTGTAATATATTGCTATGAGCAGTCTAATTTGCATCTCATAATAGATCATGTGCATTTTATCAAATGCATTTATGAAAAACTTTGCTATCTTGTCGGCTTGATACTCGTTTTCCGTGATGATCTGTGCCGCTAATCCCTTTGCGAATGCTGCTACCTTAGGTTGATCAGAAAAACCATCAGTATCGCTAAAGCCATGGTCAAAGATATAACTGTTCAAAGAATCCATCCAGCTTTTCGTTATTTCTTCTTTTTTCTCTTGCGCTACCGTAGAATAGAAATATATATTGCCCGCCGCTCGTTTAGCTGAATACAAGTTCTTTTTTCTATAGTGTTCCGGCAGTTTTTCGCTGTTGATTATTCTAAGATTCTCTTTAGCTGTGTTTATTCCGTTAGGGACATCGTCGTTTCTGTTATAGATCATGATTAAACAGCGATTTGTGTGATAATCGATTTTCAAACGGTTCACTTCGCACAGAGACGGCTTTATCGTTCTTATGCTTTCGATCTTTTCAGTACAACTATCGTATTGCTCTAAATTGATCAGGTGTATCAGATAATCTAAGAATAAGGTTATACAGCTATCAATTATGTTTTCAAATCTATTGGGAATCTCCAAAAAGGTATCCAGGTATTTTTGATAATACTTTAAACTCAAGCTCATTCCGAGCTCATTATCGACAGCTCTGCAGATCCTATAATAAATGCTGTGGTATCTTTCGATGTTCAACTTACGCTTGTTATATTCTACCATATTTGATACGGCATCGATACAAAAACTGAATGATGCGAAGTCAAAATCCGATGAAACTATTTTTGATATAACCTTCTCCAGATCATTATAATCGGCGTGCTTAAGACGGTATTTTGACCAAAAATATGGCAGCCTCAGTTCTTCTTCCAAATACAGATCCTTTACTGAAGTTACATACTTTTTAAGAACTGACGTTGGTACGCTTTCTACAGGAAATTTTATGTTGAAGTATTGCAGATAATAGCTGTGGATAGGCGTAATATAGCCATCGCTTACCGCCAAGAAACCAAGTTCCTGTAATTCAATCAGTATATTTCTGTTCTCCGTTAGGTCATCAAGCAGTACCGTCGGAAGTGATTTGTTCAGATTGATCAAGTAAATGAGCGTATTATACTCTCTTATTTCATCCTCTTGTTTCTCGCTGAGATAAGCAATCTCACGCTGCTCGATCAACGATTGGATGCTTTTAGGGATCTGACTGAACGATTCTTTATATCCTTTCAGATTATAAAAATAGAATAGTGTATTTTCGCTTCTTCTCAGTATGTTTTTTTGATGGAGGTACAAAAGATACTGCTGAATATAAAACGGATTATATCCGCAGTGATCCGCCATCTTTTTGATGGTTTTTTCATACTCGATCTCGCTGATATCGCTTTTATCTGGCGAATAGGAAAGACATTCTCTGATGTATAACTCATTATCGTTACCTTCGAACCCCGTTAATTCGATGCCGGTGAAGCAATCTGTGTTGCTTGATGAAGCAAATTTCAATCTACAGAAAAACTCATCGAAGACAGAGCTTTTGTAAACATAGTCGCTATTAATGCCGAATATGATTTTGGATTTGCTTTTGCTTGCCTTAAGTATATCTATCATATATTCCAGAATGTCCAGCGTAATCTTATCAAAATGTTGGATATTATCGAGTGCTACGATGAAGTGTTGCTCGATCAATTGATTGGCGATGAATTTTGAGATATTCTCCCATTCATCGGAAACGATGAAGGAGCGATCATATAGTATCTTTCCTCCGTATTCCATGGAGGATTCGTCTGAAATAGTTATATACTTGACTCTCTCTTGCAAGATCGGGAGTTGAGTTATTTTCGAGCACAGGATCTCGATAAATCTTTTGCAAGAGATCTCTTTTTTGTCGGTATCGATATATATGAAGCTGTAATCTATCCCTTCTTTGCTGTTTTGTACCTCCTTGATTAGCCTGCTTTTTCCGACGCCGCTTTGACCGTAAATGTATATCAAATTGAAGTGCGGATATGAAATGGAGTATCTGATCCTTTCAAGCGCATCATAATACTTTTGACCAATAAGAACGGTATCAGCAAGCCACCTGCACTCAAGAACTGTATTGGTTTTGAGATCCAGCGTATCACAGCCAACAACGATCTTATAGCGGGGCAACTTTGTGTGGCTAATAAAACGTTTTAATCTTACATATGTTTTAATTATCTTGCTGCAATCTGCAGGGATATCATATTCGTCCAGTATGTGGTCGTCAATATAATTGAACCTGTTTTCGACAGCGCCTCTTAATCTTTCCAGCTTGATGTGTATATCTTTTTCAGAACAATTAGTCACTGACAATACTACTTCTATAATCGTGTTCAGATTAACGGATACTTTATGTGAAGATATACTGGTGTCGCCTATATAGACTTTATAATCGCTCTGGATCATTATGTCTTGAGAACGATGATGATCTGGGATATCAGGAAAAAACTCTGGATGCTCTGCCAAAATGCGGGATCTATGTTTTAATATAAGACTTTCAAGTCGTTTGTCGGAATATACTTTAACCTCTCTGCCTGTTCTTACACGATAGTCGGTTAGCTGATCGTTAAATGATTTGGTTACTTTTGAATAAGAAAAAACAAGCAGAAGATTGATACACTTCAAATGCGCCATCAAAAAGGTATAGGAGATGTCTTGAGCAGACAGAGTTTTCTTTCTGAATTTACATTCAGCCCATATTTCTGTGGTGAAGCTGTCAAGAAGATCAATCTTTTTGATAATATCCTTGCCACCGTCGCCAGGTCCGCCGACAATAGAAAAATCTTTATCATTATACTCGTATTCTATTAGCACTTTTACAAGCTTTTCAAACAATTTCCCATCTGGTCTGAAATTTTTCCAGTAATCCTTAGTTAAATAATTCACCCTAATACTCCTGTTCACATGATGGATTAACGATAATTATAAGTTATCCTTTATTTAAATAAACTTCTTTATTATTTATTATACCATAACTGTATCAAACATCATATTGACGGATCAGTAAAATATCGAAATCCTATATTGTTAATAATCGACTAATTTTTTAACACATTTTAGTACACACCACTGATTATCATATTCGAAATCACAATTGACACTTAAAGATATTTAAGAATAAATCGATTAATCAAAATCTACAATCTTGGGAATTTTATTTCAATAATCATAGGAATTACTTGCATTTTTTTGCTGCTTATGTTATTATTCAAATAGTTAATACTATTTTCGGAGGTAATTATGGCTGAGTATTATGACAGATTGATTGAGCGAATAATAGAGAAAAAAATGAAATCATCGGGCGCAATCGCCCTTGAAGGGCCGAAATTTTGCGGCAAAACCACAACAGCTTTGAGATATTCCAAGAGCGATATTCGTCTAAATACACGCCAAAGGATTGAGCTTGCCAGAATGCAGCCAAAAAATGTTCTTAAGGGCGATACCCCAAGAGTGATTGATGAGTGGCAGACTGTTCCGGACATCTGGAATGAAGTTAAGGCTTGGATCGACGAAAACCCTGATTTTGGTCAATTCATCATGACCGGAAGCTCTACACCCGCTGATAAGACTGACATTTACCATTCTGGAGCAGGCCGCATTACAACAATTGCAATGAAACCTATGAGTCTGACGGAATCCAAAGAATCTTCGTGTAGTGTTTCGTTGAAGGAATTGTTTGAAAGCAGCGAAACTGAAATATTTGATGAAAATAACGATTCCTCTCTTGAACGGACAGCATTCCTGCTTTGTCGTGGTGGATGGCCTCTTTCGGTTCGTGCAGGAGACGAGATCAGCCTTGACGTCACCCGTATCTATTACGAAGGCTTATTCAATTTTGAGTACAGCGCTAATGAGAAATTCAGAAACAAAAAGCCGGATGTACTGAGAATGATCCTGCGAAGCTACGCAAGACACATCTCAACAGAGGCTGCCGTTAAAACAATCCGAACCGACGTAATTGAAACAAACAACCGCACTCTTGACGCTAAAACACTTGATGATTATATCGAAGCACTAAAAGATTTGTTTATCATCGAAGATGTTGAAGCTTGGAACCCTAACATAAGAAGCAAATCTGCCATCAGGACAACTCCTACAAGACACTTCGTAGATACCTCGATTGCCGCCTCAGTTCTTGACGTATCCCCATCTGACTTAATCAACGACCTGAACACATTTGGGTTATTCTTTGAAGATATGGCTGTCAGAGATCTTGGAATATACGCTTCATATCTTGACGGTGCTGTTAAACACTATCGCGACAGTTCGGGACTTGAGTGCGATGCTGTTTTGCACTTAAGAAACGGCAAATGGGCGTCTATAGAAATCAAACTGGGCGGAGAAAAACTAATTGAAGAAGGAGCTGCCAGCCTAAGCAAATTGAAGAAAACGGTTAATGAGGATAACCTTGCGTTTCAAATGATTTTAACGGCAACAGGTCCTGCGTACAGAAGAGAAGACGGCATATATGTCGTCCCTATTGACTGTCTTACAGTGTGACTCAAATTCGAACAATTATCCGTTTTTGCTTGTCACTGAGGAGACTTATTATGTAGTTCATTATTGCGTAGTCTATAAAATTTTACCACCTGACTTCTGTGCTATATATCAATTAACAACATAGCGCACAAGTAAATATTGTGATCTTTTTTCAATTTAACTTTTAAAACATTATAAGGCTGCAACTAAAGTTACTGCCTTGCTGTAGAAAAACCCGAAATTCAGGCGAACTAGATTTCGGGTTTTTCTACAGTCTGACACTAACTGATGATTAATCATCAGTTAGTGTTTTTTCTTTTATATGGTATTTTATTTTTTTTGTCTCACAATAGTTTATCACTTGATTAGCACAATTGTTATAAAAAGTTTTGTTTTCCTTAAACGCAGTAACATCAGTACAATAGTTTGTTCTCCCAAAAATGATTTTATCTACAAAACTTATGCTAGTTAGTATATTATCTAAACTTTGATTTATTAAATTTGGAGTCGGATATGGTTCTATGCTTACCCAAGTTTTGCAGCCGCTGACATGAAGTCGTTCAAGGGCATCAATACGCTCAACTATTGGTGATGCACCAGGTTCTTTTTCTTTTCGATACTTTTCAGATAGAGTTATCAATGTTATACCATATTCATTCCTTTTATCAAGTGATGATAACTCAAAAGGAAGGAGCCCTTTTGTTAGAACGGTGCATTTAATACCGTTTGAATTCAACAATTTTATAGCATCAATTGACATTTTTGCAATCTCATCATAACCGTACATGAACGGATCTGTTGAAAAGCACAATTGAACTGAGTTTATTTTATTCTTCAATTTTGGAATCTCTTTTTCAAGAAGATGCAACGTATTAGAAACTAAATATGGCTGAATCCAATCTTGGTAGGTTTTTATTTGTCCAAATCTTTTTTTTAATAAAAAAGCGTAACAAGGGTAATTGCATCCATGAGAACATCCTTGTATATGATTCATGGTATAGTCACCGTACTCTACTCCTGTTTTGTAAAGCATCGTTTTTCTTTCAATATACCCTTTTACTGATTTCATTTGTTATCTCCTGCATAAAAACTAACTCTACTTTTTGTAAACCTAACTTGATATTTGTTTTTTAATATTCCTTTGATGTCTTTCTTAAAACCATCTGATGGAAACACTGGATGAACAGCTAACGCTTCCCATAATTCTTCTAATTTAACGTCATCACGTCCATCGAATATACCATAAAGATAATCAGCGACATTATCCAGAGTATAACAACTTTGATCGGTAATTGATGTTATTATTCCATCATCGATAACTAGTTGATTTTCCATTCCATGTAAATTCTTTTGAGAAGATCGTCCATCAAATGTCTTCCAAGCAGTGGTTTTGAACAGATTAAATCCTTTAGAATGTCTGGTGCAGTGAATTAAATTGTACTCAATGTTATTAGTTCTAATAAAAAACGGAAATGAAGATATATAATAATCTCGTTTATGGTTTTTATTTATTTCGTTAATTATTTCATGAACTCTTTTTTCATAAGCATTCTTATCTGTTCCATAAGGAATAAGTGATTCAAAGGGTGTTCTATATGTTTTTTCATATTTTTGCTTCGTAGAATCTTTTTTTGCAACCCCAATTGCTCTTGCTGGATCAGAAACCATATGATTTATTATCACTTCACTCCATGAGTTAATAAAAGGAGATACCGCATCCCAATCAATAGAGGCATCATATGGATCATATATTAATAGGCAATGTACGTTTTTTAATCTTTGAATGCCAGGACCTAATCTTTTTAATAAAGCATTTGCATCTTCATTCTTGAAAATAGTTTTGAAATTCTTCTCTTCTTTTGCATCAACAATCTTTTTTAAATGATTAATCTTTTCAGAGTTATTATCATTTAGAATAATTCTTATGTTTTTATTAGGGTATTTTTTCGCAGCGTCAGACAGTATTCGAGAAGCGCGCACAGGGGTTCCAAAAATGGTTTTTTCATCTTCGGAAGTGTATTCCCCACTATTACACATGCAATCGATAAAGATTAAATCATGACATAAACTGTTCTGCAGAAGAATGTGTGCCCAAGATTCTACATATTTTTCGATCAACTCGAATTTTTTTATTGTATGTGGACTAGCTTGACTTATGACTTTGTAATTGTTAGCACTGCTCATAATAACCTCTTCAAAGAAAAACTGTTTATATACATTATATTACATTGGTATTATTTGTGCAAGTCAAATTAATAAAAAGCCCGATAAAATCGGACTTTTCGTTGGTGTGAGTGATTATAACGGACTTATGAAAAGGCAGTTACACACTTTTCTCGCTCGTACATTTGTGGTTTATTCAATTTCTTAGTAAAATTATGTCAAACAATCATTACATAGTTAAATACAATAAAAGAGCACATAACAAACAACGGTATCAATTACACTTTGTAGAGAGATTATTATTTGCCTGATATAAAACTGCCAGAACAGTATAACCATCCAATCGGAATCTATGGGAGAATAGCGTAAGCGTTATATAAAACAGTATCATAAGATTAGATACTATAATCTCCTAACAAGTTGTACACTCGTTGATTATCTCACCGACATCAACGAACAAGCAGAGGAATTGTTTGAAATGTATGTCAAACTATCTTCAGTAAAAGATGGTGCAAATGAAAAGCTAAAAATAAAAATCCATTGTTGTGGGTACAGTATATGAATAATAGAAGTAATCGTCCCAAACCGAATTGTACCCGCAAGTCTGTTCCTTAGTAGAATGCCGAGGATTGGTTTCAATATAGACAGCGCTGGAGCTGATTAGATTATAATTATCAATAATGACTTGTGATTCAAGCAGCGTTTTGATATGATCTTCCGTATATAGTGGTTTCAAGAATCAGATCAAAGTGCTTGCCGATAAGCATGTCGCCTAAAGCCATCTCGTCAAAGTTGATTTGCATCACACCCGTGACATGAGGTTGTTGCTGCGCGAGTTAAGTCCCCACATACTCATTATCTAAACAAGTTGACATATCTGCTCCACTATGTTGTATAACAGCTTCTATACCATTGAGTGTCTTGAATGATTTTACTTCAAGCGTTTGTAGTTCTTACATTTCCTTATCAATATTGTACGAAGTAAAAAATATGATTCACCTAATCAGACAATACACTTTTCTAAACTTCTACGTCTGAGAACATTTCCTCAAAACCGAGTATATCACCTGCAAATGATGCGCCTAATTAGTTTCCTCAAATTTTTATAGATTGAAATTTTGAACAATAACAATTTACTAATCGTCCAATTTGAATTTGTTGTAAAAAAAGAGTCTGACTTTATTGAATATTGCTGTTTTTACCTTTTTAAAGAATGGAGCGATAATTATCGTTATGACAACAACTATTGCAACCTTGATTACAGTTTCCCATGTTGGATCCAAACTTGTTAATCCTGCTTTTATCCATTCAAATAGAACTAATAATAGAACGTATGGAATACCAGCAAATACTATTGTAATTATCCAGCCGCATATATTTATTCTCTTTTCAAGATTTCTTTTTTCTCTTTTACGTTCATTATCTTCAAGTGTTTCTATACGCTCCTGCAGTTTTCCGATTGTTTCTTTGTTCTCTTCTCGTTCTTTTGATGCTTTTTCCTTAACATCTTCTAATTCTTTCCTAGTTTGTTTATGAGCTTCTGCTTCATCTCTATACATTTGTTGCGATTTCGATTGAATGTCTTCATAAACCTCAATATATGTTTTTGAATTAAAGCGTGCATAATCGCCTCTTGTAATATTCATCAAAGAATCAAGAACAACCTTATGGGTTCTTAAAAACAAAAACGTCTTCTCGTCAATTTCATCTGCATTTCGGGCGTCATCTAATGATTGCATATATTTATCAATCATTTTTTTGTCCGGTTTTAAAAATGCATAGCAATCTGCAAGTAACTTTTTCTTTTGATATTCTATCATTTGTAAAGGACTATTTAGCCAAAGAATTGCACCAAATAAATCGACGGAAACGCAAGCTGGAATATGACCTGATTTTAGGCTCTTGTTGCTTTCATATTGTTTACTAACATTTGCTATCGCATTATTTGAAGTCAACATAATATGCTTTGAATTCTGAATCCTTGAAGCGACTTGCCCTTTACGTTCTCTATACACCATAATAATAGAACGTACATCTATGAGAATACTACTTTCCTTTTCTTTAGAAAGGTAGTTCCCTTGTTCAGTATATCTGGTTTTTACCATATCAAAAAGTTGGCTTTCATCCTCTTGAAAATCTTTTTGAAATATATCATAGTCCGTTTCTTTTATAGTTATTCCCAATTCATTTAGTTTATCTTCTATACTACCACAGAATTCTGCAATTTCTTCTTCATCCATTTCAGAGTCATGAAGAAAGCGTGCTGCATTATTAGCTTTTCTTAAATCGTATTGTGTGCTTGTAGCCCACGTTGAAGCATTCGCAATTATGCAATCAACCTCTTGAAAAATATGATCAAAGATATGAATATTGCAATTTGCTTTTTGCATTTCAATTATAAGCTTTTTATATGATTCAGTTCTTGCTGCTTCATCCATACCTAATAAAGCAAAAACAATCGGTGAATCCAAGTAAACATCTAGTCCATGATAATCAGATGATGTATCTCCTGCATAGAATAATGCTTGTATCGTGATATTGCTTGCGGACAAAGCGGTAATAAATTTATACATTTCTGGTTTTGTTTCTGCTCGATCTCGAACAAAACTATACCATGCATATTGAATCGAGGATAAACCTTGCTCTTTTTCCGCCTTTTCTCCGTATAAGATTATATCATCAGAATCATCAAATGAATTCAGAATAAAATCCTCGACATCAATCGAAGAGATATCAATGTTATTCAAGTCGCAAAATGCTTTAAAGTCAGTAATAAGGTAAGACCAAAGCGCATCAAAATCAGATTCATCAAAACGATACTTAATTATTTCTTCATGCACCACGCTATACTGTCCATGATCTTCAATAAAGCAGTTATTATGCACACCTACTCCTAAAACTTGCCTGATAAAAGGCAAAGGCAACTCTATCGAATAGCGTTCCTTGAATTGTGATTGGATTACACTATCTTCAATAGTATTTATGCTATTATCAATTATTATATTCGCAACAAACGAAAAATATGTATCTAAAATGTTACTTCCAAGAAATCCTGCCTTAAAGCAAGCATAAAGCTTTGTGACGTTACTCATATTCATTTCCTCTTTCTTATAACATCATATATCATTAGCATTTATTTTGGAGTTAAATAGAACTCAACTCTGTACGGTGACAATATTGCATAAATCATAATAATCGATTGATGCTAACATATTCTGTTTTATACAAACTATTGTTTATGCTCTATTGCCAACATCCTCCACGTAAACTCTATTAAATCACTCAATTATTTCCCAATGTCCGGTTTTATCAGAACCAACTCGTTTTATTTTACCTTTATTATTCAATCCCCTTAATGCACGATCCACCGTACTGACAGAAACACCAATGATTGATTTAATATCTTCTCGTGTATATGAAGGATTCTTTTTTAACAGTTCATAAACTTTTAATTCGTTTTTATTTACACTGTCATTTACACTGTCATTTACACTGTCATTTACACTGTCATTAGGTTTCGCAGCATTTTTTATTGTTGCGCTTAAAATAAAAGAATCGCAGTGATACTCCGGGTCAGGCAAGCCGGCCGACTCCATTTCTCTAAAAAGTCTGTCAACTCCTTCGCCAAACTCTTGAACATAGTTATACTCGTGAAGATATTCTGCTATTTTGGGGTTACGCGAAAAGTGAACGCTGCGAATATTATTGAGTCTAACCAATCCCGGAAGCATTCCCGGACTCTCAACAACTATTCTATCATCAAACATTTTGATTTGTATATCTGTGCCTTTAATACTATAATCTCTATGAGCAATAGCATTTATAACAAGTTCTTTCCACGCAAACTCAGGATACTCCGGAACAGTAGTAAATTTCCCATCACTATCCAAATATGTGTGTTCTTTTATTTGACTTTTAACAAAATCAAGTGAATCCTTTACAACATCAAGGATTCTTCCATTAAATGTCATATCTTTAATGACATTCATTTCAGTACCAACTTTTGCGTCTATTCCTTCATATCGAATAAAACGCACCCTGGCTCTTTTGAAAAACTGTTGAGGTTCTTTTCCGAATAGAAGAATCGCAGCCCCGCTCATTTCTTCTTTTCCGTTTCTATTCACAATAAAGTTTTTGTTTTGACGAATATATTCCTCTGCTGATTTACTATAACCAATCTTATGGCAATATTCTTTAACAAAGCTCAAATCAATATCATTAATTGTAGAGTCTGCGACCGGTTCATCTTCAAACAAGCGGCTACCTTTTGAATACATTAATTGAAGTCGCTCATCAAAATTCAGCTTTTTAGATTTATCTCCCATTCGATAATAAACTTCATCTTGCTGATTGGCATGCAACTCAGGGCTCTGAGGAATATTTATCAACAGTATATGATTCGGTTTTCCTTTATTATCAATGCAATCCAACATTTCTGTATTTATCATAACAGACGGATTGCAATAATCAAAGGAAACACGTAAAATATCATTTATGTTTTTCTGATAATCATCTATACCGGTAATTGTTAAATCATCTTCTATACCAATTACAAGTATCCCTCCATCAGCATTTGCAAAGGCAACAATATGATTTGACAATCCTTTTGGATCTTTGCGGGCACTTTTTCTATCAAAAGTTTGACTTTCTTTTTTTCTTAGTAGCTCATCAACTGTGTATTTCATAGTATAACTCCTGAATTGTTTTATGATTTTATTATATCAATAAAACTAAAAAGATACAATAAAAATAAATATCTTTTTAAAATACATTCCCAAAACCACAAATTGTGATTATGGGAATGTATTATTTTTCTTACGCAACAAAGGATAACTTGTAACTATTTTTATAATATATGTTTATGTCAAGGAACACCTGCTATAGTTTATATATAGAAAACACTACTTGCTAAGAATTCAATATTATAGAGTTGAAATGCTTTATTTGCAAAGAATCAAGCTAGTATATCTCTAGGATATTATTATAATTCAATCTGTATATATTCAACTAATTAATCTACATACATTTGTATTTATATTAAAAATCATCCTTCATATTTTTCAGGTGTTGTGTCTTTTTAATCTTGTCAATACAAAAATGAGCTGCCTGATACACCATATAAAGAATATGATTCCAACGAAAAGTACTACCAGTTCTGCTTTCAAAAAAATCTCTTTGATATTAGTTATACTGGTGCACAACAAGAAAACAGCTACAAATATTGAAATGACATTTAATATTATTCCGACAAAAGCAGATCTATAAAGATTATCTAGGTAATTATTTTCCCACAAACGTTTAATCCTATCTTTATCTAAAGCAGAAATGAGTATACTTATACCTGTAAATAAAAAGCCTCCTATA
>OCTW011605370.1_pt1 | contig 28067 bp, 25 predicted proteins | sample 1539671 | NCBI WGS metagenome assembly OCTW01 (sample SAMN02144230, study PRJEB22623) | gut metagenome | biome: sheep rumen | host: Ovis aries | place: New Zealand | reverse complement strand
GGCTCTATATTATCATTTGCTGATCCTTCGCTAAATGGTAAGACTATATCTGAGGCTAATGATGAGTTTATTAATACATTAGAGAAGTATTATTCTGATGAGAGTAATCTTGAGAAGCCAACTACAATAGATGAGAAGGAGCGTGGTACACTTTATGTTGCGGCATCTTATGTGCCTGGAACAAATTGGGTTCTTGTTTCATCGATTGCCGAATCAGATATTATGGCAAGTGCTAACAGATTGCAGCTTATTAGTATAATTATTATGATAATCGCAATAATAATTATTGCAATTGTGTTGTTTATAATTGTTAATAAAGTAATAACGAAGCCGGTTAATAAATTGGTAAATCAGATTACAGAAGTATCTAATGGTAATTATACTGTTGATATTAAGAAGGGTAAAGATAACGAGATTGGTCTTATCCAAAGTGAGATGGGCAAATATGTAGCTCGTATGAAGGAAACTATTCATACAATTCAGAATAATACTATGCAATTAGAGGCTGATGTAGTAAACAGTAGAGATGCATCTGAAGTCCTAAACAAAGAGGCTACAGAACAGTCTCATAATATGGATTCTATTAACAGTGTAATGGATGGAATGAGTAAAGCTGTTGATGAACTTGCACTTAATGCTACAGCACTTGCACAGTCCGTTAGTGACCTTACCGATCTTGGTAATGAAGCTAATAGTACAATGGGTGAACTGGTTGATAAGGCAAAGGTCGGTCAACAGGATATGCAAAATGTTGCTCGCAATATGACACATATTTCAGAATCTATGGATGGTATGAATAGTGTTGTAGAGGCTATTGGTGAGTCGGCAGAAAAGATTAATAAGATTATTGAGATGATTAATTCAATATCTGAACAGACTAATCTGTTATCTCTTAACGCATCTATAGAGGCAGCGCGTGCCGGTGAGGCAGGAAAAGGATTTGCCGTAGTTGCTGGAGAGATTGGTACGTTGGCGGCAGACAGTTCTAATGCAACAACAGAGATTTCTCAGATTATTCAAGAGATAACTCAGCAGATAGCAGAGTTATCTGATAAGTCAGAGACCAACATGAAAGAAATATCTAAGAGTGTTGAAGCAGTTGCAACAGCAGAAACAACATTTGCTCAAATATTTGAAGACCTTGACAAGACTGGCTCAAATATGGATGAGATGATTGGTAAAATGAGTGATGTTAACGATGTTGCAAGTTCTGTTGCAGCTATTAGTGAAGAGCAATCAGCATCTGCCCAAGAGGTATTTAGTACTGTCGGTGATCTTACAGAAAGTGCAAAACAGGTTGCGGCTCAGTCTAAGGATTTGGATGATAGTGCTAACAATGTATCTAATTCTGCTGATGAGATTACTAAATCAATCAGTATTTTCAAGATAGAATAATTGTTGTAGGTATAAATATTTTGAGCTCAAAGTCTTTTATATAGATTTTGAGCTCTTTTTTTGATATATTATAAGGGCGAATAATATAGTAAATTGGTAGGTGATAGTATGCTAGAGAATATCGAACCTAAGTCAGTTTTTAGATATTTTGAAGAAATATCTCATATTCCAAGGGGTTCCTATAATGAGGAGGCAATAAGGGATTATCTTATAACGTTTGCAGATGATAGAGGGTTAGAATGTCATAAGGACAGTGCAGGTAATGTAATTATTATCAAAGAAGCAACAAGTGGTTATGAGAACAAAGAGCCAATTATTCTTCAAGGTCATATGGATATGGTATGTGATAAGGATGCAGACATCAAGAAGGATATGGAAAGGGAAGGCATTGACTTAGAAATTGTTGATGGTTATGTTACTGCTAAAGGAACAACCCTTGGAGGTGATGATGGAATAGCATTGGCATATGGTCTTGCTATACTTGATTCTAATAAGATAAAGCATCCAAGGCTTGAAGTCATATTTACTGTCAGTGAAGAAGTAGGAATGGATGGTGCACGAGGACTTGATACCTCATATATTACTGGCAAGAAACTTATTAACATTGATTCTGAAGAAGAAGGAGTCCTGACAGTAGGATGTGCAGGTGGTGGCAGGATAAGTGTTAATCGTTCAGTAAAGAGAGAAGAATGTAATTATAGCCATGTCTTTTTAAGTGTTAGTGGTTTGCTCGGTGGTCATTCCGGTTCTGACATTAACCTTGGAAGAGCCAGTTCATATTCTCTGCTTGTAAGGATTTATAAAGCAATCTATGAGAAGATGGATATGCGTTTTGTAGAGTTTAGCACAGGAAATCTTATTAATGTAATATCTAATAGTGCCATAGCAGAAATAGCAGTGGCTAATGCAGGGGATTGTATAAGAATTATCGAAGAACTGACAGATGAGATAAAAGAGGAGTATAAAGAGACAGATAGTAAAATAACTATCAAGGTGGAAGAAAAAGAATCTGGTATGATGCCTCTGACTCAGGAAGATACAATTAAAGTATCTACAATACTTGCTTCTATGCCTCAGGGTGTAACAAGAATGAGCGATGATTTTGAAGATACCGTAGAGACGTCCATTAATTGGGGCGTGTGTGAAGTGAAAAACGATGTTTTGGTGATGAAAGGACTCGTTAGATCCCAGTTAGATGACAGGGCATATGAACTGTTAAATAGAGTGAGCTGGATTGCGAAAGGCAACGGAGCGAAAGCGGAGATTGATAGTAATTATCCAGCATGGCAGTATAATAAAGAATCAGTTCTTTGTAGTAGGATGTGTAGCATTTATAAAGAATTGTTTGATAAAGAAGAAAAGATTGAAGTAATTCATGCGGGGTTGGAATGTGGATTCTTCGTAGATAAGATAGAAGGATTAGATGCTGTGTCAATGGGACCGGATATACTTGATATTCATACTTCAAATGAGAGACTTGATATTGAATCTGTGGGCAGAACATGGGATTTTCTTCTTAGGGTATTAGAAGAATCATAAATTGATAGACCAGATATAAGAGAGACTAAAAGGATGGAAGTAAGTGTAGATACAATAAGAGAATTAAATGATACAAAACTTCAAGAATTAATAGAGTGTGATGAAGATACCTATAATATGTTAAGAACAGAAGCAGATAAAGTTAGAAGAGAACACTATGGGACGGAAGTTTTTCTGCGGGGTTTGATAGAGTTTACGAATTATTGTAGAAACGATTGCTATTACTGCGGTATTCGATGCAGTAATAAGAACGCTAATAGGTATAGACTTAGCAAGGAAGAGATACTTGATTCCTGTAGGAGTGGATATAAGCTTGGTTATAGAACATTTGTATTGCAAGGTGGCGAGGATTTGTATTATACAGATGATAAGATATGTGACATTGTAAGTTCTATAAGAGAAGAGTTTGAAGATTGTGCCATAACATTATCAATAGGAGAGCGTTCATACGATAGTTATAAAGCTTATTATGAAGCCGGTGCTAATCGATTCCTTCTTAGACATGAGACAGCTGATGAGAAGCATTACCGTAGACTTCATCCAGACAGTATGAGTCTTGATAATCGTAAGAAATGTTTATTTAACCTCAAGGAAATTGGCTACCAGGTTGGCTCGGGGTTTATGGTGGGATCGCCCTTTCAGACCATAGATAATATTGTAAGCGACCTTAGGTTCTTACAGGAATTAGAACCTGATATGATTGGAATTGGGCCATACATAATGCATAGTGATACTCCTTTTAAAGGATATGATAATGGAAAGGTTAGTATGACCCTTAGACTTATTTCAATTCTAAGATTGCTGTTTCCCTATGCTTTGATTCCGTCAACAACTGCTCTTGGCACACTTAGTCCTACTGGCAGAGAGGATGGACTTAAAGCAGGGGCAAATGTTGTTATGCCTAATCTTACACCTGTAAAATACAGAGAAAAATATGAGATATATGAAAACAAGATATGCACTGGAGAGGAAGCTGCAGAATGTAGAGACTGTCTTGAGAGAAGAATTGAGAGGGCAGGATATAAGGCAGTAACATCCAGAGGTGATGTAAAAAAGCCTAATTAAATAAGATAATAATTCTACTTGTAAATATTATTTGTTATGGTATAATAGTTAGCAAGTACATAGAGAGTTCGCTATTTAGGGGCGGACTCTCTTATTTTATGCAAAAGTGACTGTATGAAGTTTGCATTAGCATAAGTCAAATGCATATTTAACAAGTAAATAATGGTAAGGAAATAACTATGGTTAATAATGTAGAGGATATTGTAATCGACAAAAATACAATTGAGGAGGATGTGCTTAAGTATTGGACTATAAGGACACCTTCCTTTAGTAAGGTTAGAGAGAACGAACTTATGGGAGACATAGGTAAGGGATGGCAATTCGCCCTTCGAAGTACACTTCCATTTAACAGATACAGAAAAATATTAGATGTTGGTACAGGAACAGGCTTCTTTAGCGTTCTTCTTGGTAGAAACGGTTATAAGATGACAGGCATAGATATAACCCCGACCATGGTGGAAGAAGCAAAAAGAGAGGCTAGAAAATTCAAGGTCAAGGCAAATTTCTTGGTTATGGATGCTCAGAAATTAGAATTTGAGGATGGAACATTCGATGCCGTTATTACAAGGAATCTTACATGGACACTTCCTGATGTAGAACGGGCATATAAGGAATGGCACAGGGTCCTTAGGCCAGGTGGAAGACTAATTAATTATGATGCCAATTATGCCAATGCTCTAAGGCAGGGTAATGTATCCCGTACTAAGACCGGCGAGAAGAAAGCATACGGCCATGAGGGCGTTACTGATAAGATGCAGCAGATTAATGATGAGATTACGCTAAGTATGTCTATAGGTGATAAAGACAGACCTTCTTGGGATAAGGAGTGCCTTGAAGAGATAGGATTTAAGAGAGTATTTATAGATATGGATGAAGCAGAGACCATTCTGGGACTTAAGAGTGACCCTGCGGCTCCAATGTTTAAGATAATTGCTAATAAGTAGAGCATGTTGGTAATGCTGGCAGATTTTGCTTGATAAGTGTCAGCTATTAGTATAAAGGGAGAATTTATATTTTGGGAAAATATGTATTAAAAAGGGTATTACAGTTGATACCTGTACTTATTGGAATAACTTTTCTTACATTTCTTATGATGCATGCTGCAGGTTCAGATGCTATCACAGAGATGTATTCTAATAAAGGAGCAGTTAGTCAGGAGATTATAGATGCAAAGAGGGCTGAGCTTGGATTAGACAAGCCCTTTTTGGTGCAATATTTTACCTGGCTGGGTGGAATATTGACGGGTGATATGGGTGTGAGCTATGTATCAGGTAAGAATGTTTTTGACACATTTATATCCAAATTACCTGCTACACTTCTCCTTACTCTTTTGTCTATTGTTGCAACAGTCATAATATCTATTCCCCTGGGAATACTTATGGCTGTAAAGCAGAACAAATTCACAGATTATATTCTAAGAGTCTTAAGCTTTGTAGGTAATTCACTACCGAATTTCTTCGTTGCATTGGTGCTAATGGAGATATTGGCTATTAAACTGGATTGGCTTCCTGTTATATCCTCGGGTCTAAGTATTAAATCAGCCATAATGCCTACGTTAACACTTGCTATTGCCATGTCTGCGAAATATATGAGACAGGTTCGTGCAGCAGTGCTTGAGGAGCTGAATAAGGATTATGTAGTTGGTGCAAAGGCAAGAGGTATAAGCGAAAAGGCGGTTCTATGGAAGAGTGTTCTTCGCTGTGCAATGGTCACAATTATAACCCTACTTGCAATTTCAATAGGTAGTCTACTTGGAGGAACAGCTATTATAGAATCCATATTTATGTGGGATGGAGTTGGTAAGCTTGCGGTAGATGCCATTACTATGCGTGATTATCCACTTATTGAGGCTTATGTGGTTTGGCTTGCGATTATATATGTGATTGTCAATCTGATAGCAGATCTTCTGTATCATGCTCTTGACCCAAGAATAAGAATTGAGGAGGAGCACTAATGAAGAAGATGAAGATCGACACTAAGAAAAAACTTATCTTTTTCGGTACGCTCGCTGTTCTTTTGCTTGTTTTTTCGATTTTTAGTGAGTATCTCACTCCGTATGATCCGTACGAACAGGACTTAAGTATTGCCAAGCAGGCGCCGAGTGCCGAGCACCTGTTAGGTACTGACAGATATGGAAGAGATATGCTTTCACGTGTAATTATAGGAAGTCAGGCGAGTATATATTCAACTCTTATACTTGTAGCGGTTATAACAATTATAGGAACAATTATCGGAATTATATGTGGATTAAGTGGTAAAGCTGTTGATGTGATACTTATGAGAATTTCAGATATATTTCTAGCTTTTCCAGGACTTGTATTTGCCCTTGCAATTGCAGGTGTATTAGGAGGCGGAATACATAATGCCATTATAGCATTGGCGGCGGTTAGCTGGCCGAAGTTCGCAAGATTGGCGCGAAGTCAGACATTGGCTATCAAAGAGACAGCCTTCATAGAGGCGTCAAAGCTATCGGGTACAGGAGTATTCAAGATGGTCTTTAAGCACATACTTCCTAATATTATTGGACCGATTCTTGTTACGGCAGTTCTTGATATAGGAACAATGATGATGGAGTTGGCAGGTCTTTCCTTCCTGGGATTAGGTGCCAAGCCACCAATCGCTGAGTGGGGAAGTATGATGAGTGATGCAAGGTCAATGTTAGCAACAGCTCCTTGGATAGTAATGGCACCGGGTATTGCGATTTTCATCTCGGTTATGATTTTCAACCTTCTAGGTGACACTCTGCGAGACTTCGCCGACCCGAAGAATCGTATTTAAATATATAGTAAGCCGATGCGATACAACCGCATAAGATTACGATTTTATGAATAAGATGAGATATGAATGGAATACTAGAGTATAAGAATGTAGAAATTAAATATGGAGATAATATTGCAGTAACTGATATTAGCTTCGGGGTGGAGAAAGGCGAGATACTTGGTATCGTCGGCGAATCCGGCTCCGGCAAATCCACCATCATCAAAGCAGCCATGGGACTCCTTGGTGAAGGTGGAACAGTCAGCGGCGGCGACATATTATACAATGATAGAAGCCTCCTTAATGTCAGTAAAAAAGAACGCTTGAACATCAATGGTCCGGAGCTTGGAATGATATTTCAGTTCGCAGGGAGCAGTTTCTGCCCGGTAAGAAAAATCGGCACTCAACTATACGAAGTAGTCAAGGCTCATAAGGACATTTCCAAGGAAGAGTTTCATTCTCAGGTCAATGAATTGTTAGATAAACTGGGTTTTGAAGATACTGTAAGGATATTGGAAAGCTATCCAAATGAGCTGTCAGGCGGTATGCAGCAGAGAGTTGGAATTGTAGCTGCAATGCTCCTTAACCCCAAGGTGCTTCTTGCAGATGAGCCCACATCAGCTATGGACGTTACCATTCAGAAGCAGGCTGTTGAAGAGATGCTTAAGGTAAGGGATGTATTTGGCACATCAATTATTCTTGTTACACATAATATCGGTGTAGTGAATGCTATGGCAGATAATTTACTTGTGCTAAGACATGGACATATCGTTGAGATGGGTAAGACCGATGATGTAATTAATAATCCTAGTGAGTATTATACTAAGAAGTTAATGGATGCAGTTCCTAGAATTAAGGTGTCAAATTAGATGGATAATATTTTAGAAGTAAAGAATCTTAATTGTATATTTAATAAGGGAAGGAAGACACAGGTCAATGCGCTTAAGGATGTAAGCTTTGAACTTAAGGCTGGAGAATGTCTTGGGATAATAGGAGAGAGTGGCAGTGGCAAGAGTACATCTGCCAGAATTATAACAAGGCTTGTGAAGGCATCGGATGGAGAAGTTGTTATTGATGGCAGAAGCTCAAGTGATATATCTAATAAGGAGTTATACAAGATAGTCCAGATGGTATTTCAGACTCCTGTAGAATCATTTAACCCAAGGGTAAAGCTGGGAGACGGAGTCGGTGAAAGCCTTAGAAATAACGGCGTATCCAAGAGTGAGACGAAGGAGAGAGTAGAGAAGCTGCTTGTGGAATGTGGTCTTCCTAAGGAATACTATGACAAATACCCACACGAGGTAAGCGGTGGAGAATGTCAGAGGGCTGCGATTGCAAGGGCCCTTGCCAATGAGCCTAAGATATTAATATGTGATGAGGCAACATCATCTCTTGATGTAACAGTGCAAAAAGAGATTATAGCTCTTCTTAACGGAATAAGAGAAAAAAGGGGAAGTGACATTTCCATAATGTTCATAAGTCATGATATTGCATTGGTTCAGCAGTTCTGTGACAAGGTTGTGGTTATGAACAAAGGACAGGTGGTTGAAAAAGGAGATGCTAACGAGATAATTATGAATCCAAAAGAAGATTATACGAAGAAGTTAATTGCTTCAGTGCTATAGATCTTCTTGGAGAATAAATAACATTTAAGGGAGGAAAGACATGAAGAAGAAAATAACCTTAGTAGTGGCTATCATGATGATAGCAGTTATGGTAGTAGGTTGCGGATGTCAGAATTCGTCAACTAATGCTAATAAAGAAATGACTATTGGCGATACTACCTTCAATGCAGAGAATTGGGAAGAGACAGTTAATCCGCATAACACTTATAATGGATGGGCTTGTATCCGTTACGGCGTAGGTGAGACATTAGTTCACTACACCGACGATATGAAGCTTGAGCCATGGCTTGCTGATAAGTGGGAGAATGATGGAGCCAATAAGTGGACTATTACACTCCACAACGGAATTAAGTTCTCAAGTGGAAGAGATATGGATGCTAACGCCGTAAAAGAATGCTTTGAGCACCTGTTGGCTACACATGACAGAGCACCTTCTGATACTAAGATTGCAAGTATGGAAGCAAACGGCAATGTGCTTACAATTACTACAAGCGAGCCTAATCCTGCACTTATGAATTATCTCGGAGACCCATATGCATGTATTATTGATATGGCTGCAAGTAATATGGAGACAGGAGTAGTTGCAGGTACAGGTCCATATGTAGTACAGGAAATGGTAACAGATGACCATCTTACACTTGCTCCTAATAAGACATATTGGAATGGAACACCTAAGCTTAGCAAGCTCACAATCAAGACAATATCTGATGGTGATACATTATCAGCAGCATTACAGTCCGGTGATATTGATGCAGCTTATGGTATGGCTTATGAGTCATATCCTAACTTTGAGAATAGCAAATATCAGTTCTCAAGCATTCAGACATCAAGAGCATTCTTTGCTTCAATGAATATGACAAGTCCTGTAATTCAAGATAAGGCTGTAAGAGAAGCAGTTGCATACGGTATTAACAAAGAAGGATTTGTTAAGACACTTCTTAGTGGTCATGGTGTAGCCGGTAATGGAGCATTCCCTGATGGATTCAGTGACTTTGGTGGAGACAAGGTAACAACTGCTAAGAAATATGATGCTAATAAAGCTAAGCAGACATTAGAAGCTGCCGGATGGGTTGATAGCGATGGAGACGGAATCCGTGAGAAGAACGGACAGAAGCTTGTAATTAGATGGTTGACATATCCATCTCGTCAGGAATTACCACTTCTTGCTGAATCAGTTCAGGCATCACTTAAGGATATAGGAATTGAAGTTGAAGTAAATAATACAGCTAATCGTAGACAATTCTTGAAGGATATGGGTTCATGGGATATCTACGCATCAGCGTTAGTTACAGCACCTTCAGGTGATCCACAGTACTTCTTTACAACAAGCTGTGTTCCCGGCAATGATTATAACTTCGGAGCGTATGACAATCCTGAAGTTACCAAGATGGTAGAAGATTTATCCAAGGAATTTGATAGTTCCAAGAGAGCGAAGCTGGCAGTAGATTTACAGAATAAGATTCTTGAGGATGATGCATATGTATTCTGTTCATTCTTACAGATGAATATGATTTCTAAATCTAATGTTAAGAATTATACAGCTCATGCCTGCGATTATTACGAGGTAACAGCAGACTTGGATATTGAATAGAAATAAGAAATCGTGCGTTACTAATATGTGTCCTCCTTACCGAACAAGTGGTAAGGAGGGTTTTTAAAAGTGAGATTTTTATGAGCAATTTGGATATAGCAGGACATAGTCTTGCTGCTGGAAAGACAATAAAAGATCATATTCATGTAAGGGGAACTGAGATACATATACCACACGTTGTATTATGTGGAAAAAAACCGGGTAAGACAGTTGTAATAACAGCCGGAATACACAATGCTGAGTATATAGGAATTCAGGCGGCAATAGAGCTTTCCCAGGAGATAGAACCCGATGATATAAGTGGCAATATCGTTATAATTCCACTTGTGAACAGATCGGGATTTGAGAATAGAACCATGTCTTATGTATATGAGGATGGAAAGAATCTCAATAGAGTATTTCCGGGAAATGAAGATGGTACAGTAGCCGAAAAGCTGGCGAAGGTTGTATTTGATGAATTCATTATTCATGCAGATGCTTATATCGACCTTCATTGTGGCGATGGCTTTGAGACCCTTGAGCCATATATATATTATGTGGGGGAAGCTCCATGTAAGACGGTGGCAAAGGAGATGACCGACTGCGTAGATACAAAGTATAGGGTGCGTTCTAGATGTATATCTAGTGGTGCTTATAATGAAGCATCAATGAGAGGTATACCAAGTGTTCTTATAGAAAGAGGTCAGTTAAGTCTAATAAAAGAAGAGGAGGTTAAGGCGGATAAAAGAGATGTAGTTAACATCCTAAGATACCTTGGAGTGTTGGAGGGACAACATGATATATATCCTAAAATAGACATCTTAGAATATAGTAATGATGCCCCTGCAACAGGATGCTGGTACCCTAAAATGAAGGTAGGGGACAGCTTCAGAGAAGGTGATATATTCGGTGAAATCAGAGATTATTTCGGTAAAGTTATTCATACAGCAGTAGCCACAGAGGATGGCGTTCTTATACACCAGTGTTCATCTCTGAGTATAATCAAGGATGGTCCTATGGTGACTTACGGTGTTGCTACACTGCCACAATGACGCCACCTTGATTCGCATACATACTAGACAATCCTGACATATTAACAACAATAATATCCTTGAAATTACCAAGCATTTCTAATCTCTTCTTGGCGAAATCAGCTCTCTCAGGACAGTTACAATGTGATATAGCAATAACCTTGTCTTCAGGATTAGAAGTTGCATTTATGACCTTTTCTATCATCTTACTGATTGCACCCTTAGAGCCACGTCCTTGTCCTGCGTTATATATAGCACCCTCATGAGTTGAAGCCATAATAGGTTTTATATTAAGTGTTGATACAATACCGGCTTTTAAGGAACTGATACGGCCTGTCTTAACAAATGTCTCTAAAGTATCAAGTACAAAGAATGTATGCATTGATTTGATATGCTTTTCAACTTTACTAACAACTTCCTCAAAGGAATAACCTGCCTCTTCAAATTCCTGCACCTTTAGTCCTATAAGAGTCTCTCCAATAGAAGCAGACTTGGAGTTAAATACATGAATATTCTTGGGATTATCTATATGTTCTTCGTTATAGAGTTCTGCGCCAAGTACAGCACTGTTGTATGAACCGCTTAGTTCACCGCTGAGTGTAATAATATATATATTCTGAGCTTCTCCTTCGCATGATTGCATATAACTGTCTGGGCTGGGACAAGCTGATTTTGGCCCCTTAATGCTGTTTTTTACTCTTGTTAAAAAGTCTAATTGATCAAAGTTCTCATCATCAACAAAAGTCTCTCCGTCAATATCAATTGATAAAGGAACATTGCTAAAATGTCCGTCTTTCTTTAATTCCTCAGGTAATTCTCCAGAACTATCGATTACGATTTTATAATTGTTATTCATGGTTAATCCTCCTTGATAATGTTTCATTATGAGTTTTAAATCACATTTGGCGTAAAAGTAACAAAAACTTAAACAAAAAGTTAACGTTTCTTTTTGACGCGGTTTTCATTACCACATCATAATATCATCAAAACCATAATTATGCAATACTTATTTTGAAAAAATTATCAAGTTGTACATAATAATGGTATAATAGATTTAATTTGGAGGATGTGAAATGATTGGAAAAGTAGAGACAGAAGATTTTAAGATGAATTACGCAAAGTTTGGCTCTGGTAATAAGACATTAGTTATTGTTCCGGGATTATCACTTAGGCCGGTAACTCCATTTGCTATTGCAATTGAGAACGCTTATGGCATTTTCAAGGAAGAATATACTATATATTTATTAGATAGAAGGGATAATGCCCCTGATAATTATTTGAGTCAGGATATGGCAAGGGATACATATGTGGCTCTCCAAAGTCTGGGAGTTGATAAAGCATATTTTATAGGGGCATCACAAGGCGGTTCTATAGTCATGGAATTATCCATAATGCATCCTGAGATGGTAGAAGCTATTGCCGTTGCTTCATCAGCTGCTTATGTTAATGAGATGTCCCATAGTATACTTGATAATTGGATTGACCTGGCAAAAAAGAGAGATGCAGTTGGGCTTGCAACGCATATGGTGGATGTGGTTTATTCTACTAATATGTCTTCCCATACAAAAAAGGGATATATCAATTCCTTTAAAGATTTGAAAGAAGAAGAATTTATACAATTTATAAATCTTTGCATTGGATTTGGGACATATGATATAAGAAGTAAGCTTTCTTCTATAACTTGTCCTGCTATTGTAGTAGGATGTGAAGGAGACAGAGTGTTTGGAGACGGTGCATCAAGAGAGATTTATGAAGGAATTTCTTCTAATAATGATAGGTGTGAACTCCTAATCTATGATGATAGATATGGTCACGCTGTATACGACGAGGCAGATGATTTTAAGAAGAAGATATATGATTTTTTTGATAAATACTAATTGTTATTTGGGGGAGGAATAATTCATATGAATATCACGAGAATATATAGAAAGGTACTCTTATCATTTGTCCTGGGTTTGGTCATGATTATTATCCCTTCATGTTCATGTGCAACAGATACGGCTGGAATCAGACTGGGAACTGGCGGTAAAGGAGGAATGTATTATAATTATGGTGAAGCTCTTTCGGATATTGATTCTGCCATATCATTAAAGTCCACAGCTGGTTCTTCGGCAAATTTAAGGCTTTTGGATAAAGGTTTTGTTGACGCTGCAATAGTGCAAAGTGATAGTATAGATATTTCCAGTATGAACTGTTCAGCACTAACCGGGCTATATACGGAAGCAGTTCAGCTGGTCGTCAGGACAGATTCAGGAATTAATAGTATTAATGATCTTCGTGGGAAACGCGTATCATTAGGGGAGGAAGAATCAGGAGTTGTTCGTAATGCTCATCAATTACTTCTGACAGCGGGCATGACGATAGATGATATTAATGCTGTAAATCTTTCTTTCGCAAATGAAAAAGAAGCACTTGAGAAGGGCGAGATCGACGCATTTTTCTGTACTGCTGGTGCGCCTACCAATATAGTTAGAGATGTTATTAAGTCTGGCAAAGCAAAGATTATTGGTTTTGATGATGATGTACTTAATCGTCTTATGAACCTTTATCCTGGATATAATGAATGTGTAATACCCAAAGGAACATATGAAGGACAGGATAGCGATATAAGAACCGTTGGCGTTAGAGCAATCATGGTGGTAAATCCTGAAATGGATGATGAGACTGCAACGCGTCTTATAACAGAGATATTTGATAATAGTGAAATGCTTAATTCGCAGATTGTTACAGATGGGGCTCTTGATGGAGAACATGCTGTGATGTCTGTAGGTATCCCTTTTCATTCGGCAGCAGCGGCCTATTTAGAAAAAAAAGGAGTTAAAGTTGCTAAATGGGCAGGAAAGAAGACTGCAATTGTCTTTGGAAGTCAGGATTAGAAGGGGGTACTTTATATGAATTTGTCTCTAGATATGTATCAGACAATGGGCATAGCTGTTATTGTACTTTTGATTGGTGGTTGGCTTCGCTCCAAAATTCGAATTATTGATAGGTTTTGTATCCCTGCACCTGTCGTAGGGGGACTGCTTTATGCAATATTAATGACGTTTCTTCATGGGTTTGGTGTGTTGAATCTTGAATATGATGATACATTAAAGGATATATGCATGGTTGCATTTTTTACAACGGTTGGATTCCAGGCGGATTTCAAGGCGATAAAAAAGGGAGGAAAGAGTCTTGTAATCTTTTTGATTCTTGTTGTTGTGTTGATATTTACACAGAATGGAGTTGCATTAGGTGTATCGCGATTAATAGGAGTGGATAGTCTGCTTGGTCTATGTACAGGTTCTATTCCTATGGTGGGAGGACATGGAACAGCAGGAGCTTTTGGCCCTATACTTGAGGATTTTGGAATGCAGAGTGCCACAACGATATGTACTGCGGCAGCAACATTTGGTCTTGTTACAGGTTCCCTTATGGGTGGACCTGTTGGACAAATGCTTATTAAAAGGCATAAGCTCTGTAAAGAAAATGAAAAAACAACAAAGGAAGAAATAGTAGAAGATAACGACCGTTTTGAGGCATCTTATAAAAGATTTGCATCTGCAATCTATCAAATTGCTATTGCTATGGCACTTGGAACAATCGTTTCGTGGTTGCTTTCTAAGACGGGAATGACACTTCCAGCATATATAGGCGGAATGATAATAGCTGTTATTATGCGAAATGTTGGAGATAGAACAAGTAGGGTTAGTATCAAAACAAAAGAAATAGGAGTAGTAGGTGAGATAAGCCTTTCTCTGTTTCTGGGAATTGCTATGATTACGCTTAAGTTATGGCAGCTTGCAAGTCTTGCCATACCATTTTTGATTTTACTTTTGGCGCAGACAGTTGTCATGTTCTTGTTCGCATACTTTGTTGTATTTTCCGTAATGGGAAGGGATTATGATGCGGCAGTCCTTTCCTCTGGAATTTGTGGCTTTGGAATGGGAGCTACGCCAAATGCTATGGCTAATATGCAGGCTATTACTCAGAAATACGCCTTTTCTATTAAGGCATTTCTTATTGTACCTATAGTAGGTGGAATGTTTGTTGATTTTATAAATAGTCTTATAGTTACACTGTTTATTAATATTTTGGTATAAAAGAAGAACTTTTTCATTAATAATGTAGTATAATTATTTACGGAGTTGCTAAATTGGTACTTGAAAATGAAATGGGGTGTTTATTATGGGAAAAGGTATTTCAAAGTTATTTAGGAAGATTTTATTTGCTCCGGTAGTTACAGGAATTGGATATTTGGCTGCAATTATGCCAAGAATGTTTCAAAGACCAACATTTGAATTGATTGAGAAAAAACGTCTGTATGCTCACAGAGGTTTATATGATAATAAGACAGATGCGCCAGAGAATTCCATGAAAGCGTTCAAGAAGGCAATAGATGCAGGATTTGGAATTGAGCTTGACGTTCAACTTACGAAAGACGAAAGAGTTGTTGTTTTTCATGACTTCGATCTTAAGAGAATATGTAATGTTGATAAGAAGGTAAAAGATCTTACTTATGCAGAAATTTCAAAGCTGAATATATTGGATACGGATTGTAAGATACCACTTTTTGAAGACGTTCTTGAACTGGTGGATGGTAAGGTTCCTCTTATTATAGAATATAAATTACCTGATTTTAAGACAGATATCTGTGAGATAGTAGATGGAATGTTACAGTATTATAATGGTTCATACTGCATTGAATCTTTCCATCCGATGGCTGTTTTCTGGTATAGAATTAAGAGACCGGAAGTTGTAAGAGGAATATTATCAAGCGACTATGTGGCAACAGGCGATGTAGAGGGCGAATCTCCAATAGTTATGTCAATGTCGAAGAATTTGCTTTTTAACTTTATTATCAGGCCGGATTTTGTGGCCTATGATTGCAGATTCTTTACAAATCCATCCAGACAGATTTGTAAAAAGCTTTTTAAAGCACCATCTGTTGCATGGACAATAAAGAGCCAAAAGGAATTAGAACTTAGACAGGATGATTATGATGTGTTCATCTTCGAAGGATTTATTCCTGAATAGAATATAAATTATAATGTATTGGGAGAATTTTTTATATGTTTTCTACGGCAAAGTGGTTCAAACATTACGGGGTTCCAAAAGAAAGATTTGTCAAATATAATGATATAATTCAACAGGGTAATGATACAAGTCTTGGTGCTATAGTTGTATTGGATGCTTTGGTGTTAACCACATTTACAGTGTTTAAATATATAGCTGATTGGCCGCTTGATGCAATGATTATTTTTACTATTGTTGAGATTATTATTGCGTTAAGCTATTTTGTACTTGCTAAGTCCACAAAGGGATATCATTATATATTCTTTTATTTAACTGTGGAAGTTATGATAGTTTTTGGCACATATGCTATGTCTTTAGAAGACGCAAGTACTATTTTCTTGTACCCCGCAGTTGCTGTATTGTTGCCACTGTTCTATATGCACAATATGGTGTCTAATTGCCTGTTCTTCGGGATTAATTATGTTGTATTTCTATTGTTGGCATTTTTTGGTCCTGATGAACTGGAATATATGCAAAGATACGTAGTGGTTGTGGGAGTTTTTACTCTGGTGGGACTTATAATACACTATGTATATCAATCTAATAGACTTAGGGAATTGATTAATTATCAGGATAGCCTTGAGAAACAATATGCTTTGGAGATTTCTTCAAGCTTTGATCCATTGTCTAAGCTTCTTAGGCGTAGAGCTTTTATTCGTCTTGCAGAAAAACAGATTAAAGAGCATTCATCAAATGACTTTATGATTCTGGGAATAATTGATATAGATCATTTTAAGCTTATAAATGATACATATGGACATCAAGTGGGTGATGAGACAGTATCGGTTATAGGACAGGTGTTATCAGATGAACTGGATGTTACTTTAGTTGCGCCGGAAGAAGGCAGCTTTACTTTGGACTTTGACTATGATTATGGCAATCTGGCAGGAAGACTTGGGGGAGATGAATTTATATTCCTAATCAAGTCGGTGGTTAATATTGATGATGGAAATCGTCTTATGCAATCTCTTATTGACAGACTGAATAGGACATCTTTTGGAGGAATTAAGACAATTCAAGGCTCCATAGGAATAGTACCAATTGATAAAGAAGGCCTGTCATTTGATGCTTTATATCATGAAGCTGATATTGCACTTTATTCTGCCAAGAATTCAGGAAGAAACAGATGTGTTGTATATAAAGAGGGGATGAAAGAAAGCAAAATTAATTCTGGAATAGACTCTCTGACAGGGCTTTTTGAAGTCAAAACATTTAAGAAAAAGGTGGTTCGTCACCTGAGTGATAATATGGGTAAGAAAGAATCGATTGTCCATATCGATATTGAGAATTTCAAGGCATTTAATGCAAAATACGGCTTTGATAAAGGTGATGAATTGCTAGTTAAGGTTGCTGAAGCGCTTAAGAGAGTGTTTGAGGATGATTTGATTTCAAGATTCTCTAGTGATCATTTTGTTATTCTTACAAGCACAAAAAATGATATTAAGAATAGAATCGAAGAAGTAAATGCATTGGTTAATGATGATTTGCCTGATTTTGTTAACGTTCTTAGGGTGGGCGTCTATGATATCGACAGAAGTAAACCTGTTGATGTTAATCTTGCGTGTGATAATGCCAAGTTTGCATGTGATACAATTCGTGGAAGATATGATGTGATTCTTCAAAGATTCGATGAGAATCTTGAGATGAGAAGAGACAAGTACCAATATGTAATAGATCATATTGACGATGCTATAAGCAATAATCAAATCAAGATTTATTTTCAGCCCATCATTGATGTTCAAACTAAGAAGCCACATAGTATAGAAGCTCTTGCCAGATGGGAATCGGATGAATATGGAATGCTTCCGCCATGTGACTTTATTGAGACTTTAGAACAGACAAGGCTTATTCATAAGCTTGATATGTATATTGTTGAGACTATATGTAAAGAATACGAGAAAACTAAAGATAAGTATGGTGAAGAACTTCTTCCGGTTTCGGTTAATCTGTCACAACGGGATTTTGAATTGATTGATGTTGTAGATTCTATAGAAACTATGGCGCGTAAATATAATCTGCCACGTTATATGCTTCATATTGAAATTACGGAGTCTACTATGACAGAGAACAGGGAATATCTGAAAAGTGTATCTGAAAGGTTTGAGGAACTGGGATATGAGATTTGGATGGATGACTTTGGTTCGGGATACTCGTCTCTTAATGTATTAAAAGACTTCATGTTTGATGTAATCAAGTTCGATATGGGATTCTTGAAAGGTCACGCAGCCCGCTCTCATATCATACTAAAAAATATGATGAATATGTGTAAAGATCTTGGCGTTAAGACATTAATAGAGGGCGTGGAGACAGAGGAGCAATTTGAATTTATCAAAAGTATAGGATGCGATTATTGTCAAGGGTACTTATTTAGTAAGCCGCTTCCTAATAGAGATTTAATAACCTTTTTGCGTGGACAATAGTATTAGTTGGGTGTGCCAGAGAGATAGTAATGAAAGAATTTGAGAATGCTTTATCTAATTATATAAAAGATTTTGCAAATGGCGGAGCAATCCGCCATTTTGTTGAATTGGGATATAATGTTGAAGAAATTAAATCTTCTTTAGATTTTCCCATGAGTATAGATGAAGTGGCACTTGTTGTCTGGAAAGAGTATGTTGACACAAAAAAGATATGTTTTAATGAAGAAGAAATGGACAGAGATTATATAGTTAAGACTAGTTATGTGAAAGACTATGATAAGTATGGAAAGACAAGTCTTCGCAAAGTTGAAACAAAAGAATTTGTAGGGGCGAAATCATATATTTCCTGTGATTTCGGAAAGAGAATATATCAGGATAAGAAAGGATTTCTTGAAGTTTTAAATAAACTAAAGGGAGAACAGAAGGCTATGATAGATAATTTGCCCTGGCCCCTTGAAAAAGTGTATGTGGATTTGTCAACACCTCTTGGTGAGGCGGTGCGTGCCTTCTACTCATTTTCTTAAGAAGGAAATTATAATAATAAAAAGTTTGAAAGGAATATACTTAATAAATGACATATAAATTATATGATGTAAAGCCTTATGATTCGAAATTTGATGCTATAGTAGTTAAAGTAATTAAAGAGGGAAATAAAACAGCCATAGTTCTTGACAAGACGCTGTTTTTTCCGGAAGAAGGAGGACAAAGCCCGGATAAAGGCGTAATTATCTTTGAAGACAGGTCAATTAATATTGTGGATGTTCAGATAAAGGATGATGTGATTTATCATTATGCTGAAAGCGATGCAAGTTTTTTGGTGGAGCAGTCCCCGGTTTCTGGAGAAATTGATTTTTCTCATCGTTTTTCCAATATGCAACAACATACTGGTGAACATATTTTTTCCGGTCTTGCGAAAAAGCATTTTGGATGTATAAATGTTGGATTTCATCTTAGCGATAATGAAGTTACCTTTGATTATGATAAACCTCTTACGTCAGAAGAGATACAATTTCTGGAGACAGAGGTTAATAATGTCATATATGAGAATCGTAAAGTGACAGCTTATTATCCCGATAAAGAAGAATTGTTAAACCTAGATTATAGAAGCAAGAAAGAAATAGAGGGTGCTGTTAGACTGGTTGAGATAGAAGGAATAGATTTGTGTGCATGCTGTGCGCCTCATGTAAGAAGTACTGGAGAAATCGGAATATGTAAGGTGGTAAATTACATTAATTATAAAGGGGGAGTGAGAATAAGTATATTGTGCGGAAGAAGAGCCTTAGAACTTTTTAGAAAGCTTGATAATACAACTAAAGATATTAGTAAATCCTTAAGTGCCAAGAGAGAAGATCTTGCAGAAGAGGTTAATAGATTAAGTGATTCTCTGCATAATGCTGAATACAAATTGATGGATATGGAAAAACAATATCTGGATTTAACATTTGAGAATATCGTTGCGCTTAAAGGGGGAAAGCATTCTCTGTCTAAACATATAATTACAAATGATTGTATAATTCTAAAGCTTGATGGCTTTAATAATAATTCTCTTAGGGGAATTGTAAATAATCTAAAGGAAAAGTATCCGGATTTGCTAGTGGGAGCTATTCAAAGAGTGGAGAAGGGATATTTCTTTATAATTGGAAGCGGAAAGATAGATTGTAAAAAGGTTTCTACGTATCTACGGGATAACTATGGAGCTAAGGGTGGTGGCTCATCGTTAATGATTCAGGGTAATCTTGATACAGACTTATCAATAGAAGATGTTACTAAGATATACGAGGATATGTTATAATCAGTGAAGTATATAATATAAAAGTGGGGAAGTTATGAAGAAGATTTCCAAGAATGAAAGTGTCAGATATCAATTATATAATCATGCATCTAAAGTTGTAGAAGGGAAATACTATTGCAGGGCCATAAATGATTTGTTAAATGCAGATATAAGATTCTGTGATAATTGTCCTTTGTACGGTGGGAGAAGCATTGATGAAAATAATATTTTTATGCCTCAGTGTTTTTATTTTGATATTGTTAATGGCTTCTCGGATTATATGAGTCCGAAGGAGCAGAAAGAAAGGATGTATGGGCTTATAACTGCCGGACTTGCTACGCATTTTCCAGAGTATTTAGAGGATGATGAGAGGGGCAAAAGGTTTGCGATTATAGAACAGGCCATAATATATGCTGGAAATGCACATGTTGGTCGTCACAGAAAAGGTACTCATATGCCTTATATTGCTCATCCTATGGAAACTATGATGATAACGGCGCATTTGACAGATGATATTGAGACCATAGCTGCGGCGGCTCTTCATGATGTTGTTGAAGACACTGAATATACATATGAAGATATCAGACTGGCTTTTGGCGAAAAAGTGGCAAGGCTTGTTGGAGAAGAAAGCGAAGACAAAAGAGAAGGCCAGGACAAGTCTCTTACATGGCGTATTCGTAAAGAGGAGACTATTAATGGTACAAGAAGTAAGTCCCTCGAAGCAAAGAAGATCATGCTTGCGGATAAACTGTCAAATCTTAGAGCGAGCAGAAGAGATTATAGGAAAATAGGTCTACAAATGTGGGATAAATTCAATATGAAAGATCCTTCTCAGCAGAAGTGGTATTATACATCGGTACTTCAGGTGTTAGAAGATTTAAAAGATACCCCGGAATACAGAGAGGCAGAAGAAATAGTGAGGGAAATATTCAAGGAAGTTATCTGACAATTTGTATAAAAATAAAAAATTTTTAGAAAATTCACGAAAAGGTGTTGATTATTTTATATTTACTTGATATAATATGAATAGGTAAATAGGTCTAGGGGATAAGTGCCCCCAAAATTAGACATGATTTACAAATCACAAGGAGCAATGCTCGTGACAAATACTAAAGGGAGGAGGATGTGTTATGAGTAGCTTTGGTACTATTACAACTAGTCATGAATTAAACACATATAGAATCCCGGATGGTATTAGGTCTGTTGATGTTAATCTGAAGCCGGATAAACCTGTTATGCAGGATAAGAAGGTGGATACGGGCGTATCAGTGAACGAGTATGGCGACGAGTTTCTACGAAGCAGTATTGTTAAGACGGACGATGGTGCAGTGTACGAGAAACCAAGATTCAGTGAAGACGATAAGGCAAGGGTTCCTGAAGAAGAGGAGTTGCCTAAGATCGATTCATTAATAGGGTATACAGCTGCACAGGTTGAAGAGTTTTACTACGAAGGCCGTATATCTCGTTATGATTATGATGTCAAGATGGAACAGAAGAGAGAACTTATTCAGTCTGAGTCTGATGTTGTAGATAACGGTTCTAGGGATGCCAAGAGTGTAATTGGTACGGCTAATGATGCGAAGGCTATAAACTCTCAGGAAGCCGTTGCATCTGAAAGCGCTAAGAAGGAAGATGCGAAAGACATAGACAAGAAGGCTGAAGAGAGTGAGAGACAAGTCAAGGCAAGTAGTGACGAGATTTATAAGACTCGCAAGAATGAGATGGATGATGTTATATCCGACGCAAGAGAGCGAGACAAAGTGTTTAATGCACAGATGATGTCTATTAACAATGAGCAACGTAGTAATGAGGAATTTGAGATAATAGAATCTGGAAATGATCCGCTAGCAACATTCAAAGTGGTTCAGAATCTTAATAATCTAGGTTCAGGCGTAGAAGGTGGCACATGGAATATAGCGTAAGTAAAGTAGGAAGTGGTTTTTCTCAGGTTAAACCATTATCATATGGTTTATCTAATCAGTCAGTAACATCTGCATCATTTGCAGAATCGATGCAGGCAGTAGGAGGAAGTGAAAATGTAGGACTTGTGACTCCGACACAATATCCTAATGCAAGACTCGTTTCTCCACTTGAGAAAGCTGATGAGACAGTTAGAGTATCAAAGGCATATAATGAAGTAGCAAGTGCTTTTGAAGGCGTAACAAATGGTTATAATAGAGAGAGCAAAGGAACTAATTACGGTGTGGTTGGTGCTACAGTTGATGTGTACGCATAATATGTGATTTGTAATTAATGTAGAGGCTTCGCTATAGAGCGAAGCCTCTTTTTGGGTATAATTTTATCAGGAGCTTGTTGAAAAAGCTTCACAATCTATAATATAATTATAGATAGCGGATTTTTATTAGATTTAATGTGGAATTATAGATATGGAAATGTTAGAAATAATGGCGCCCTGTCATTTTGGGCTAGAAGCTGTTGTTAAGAGAGAAATATATGATCTTGGATACGAGATATCTAATGTAGAAGATGGAAGGGTAACCTTCTTAGGAGACTTCGAAGCTATAGCAATGGCTAATATTCATATTAGGTGTGCTGAGAGAATTCTTCTTAAGGTTGGAGAATTTAAAGCAAGAAGCTTTCAGGAATTGTTTGAGGGTATAGAGAATATACCCTGGGAAAAGTATATACCGAGTAACGGCAAATTCTGGGTCACAAAGGCAACGTCTGTTAAGAGCGAACTGTTTTCCCTTCCTGATATTCAGTCGATTTCTAAGAAAGCTATGGTAAAAAGGCTTTCTAATGTTTACAACATAGATTGGTTTGAAGAGCTGGGAAGTGAGTATCCTATACGTATTTTCATAATGAAAGATAAGGTAACAGTGGGAATAGACACCACAGGTGTGCCTTTGCATAAGAGAGGATATAGGCGTCTTAGTAGCAAAGCACCTTTATCTGAAACCATAGCCGCGGCTCTTATTAAGCTTACACCTTGGAAAGCTGATAGGATTCTAGTTGATCCTTTCTGTGGAAGCGGGACTATTCTTATTGAGGCAGCGATGATGGCGGCTAATATTGCGCCAGGGCTTGATAGGACATTTACAGCAGAGAAATGGGACAATATCTATAGAGATGATACGTGGAAAGAAGTAAGAAGAGAAGCCCGGGAGCTGATAGACACAAGTGTAGAAACAGATCTGCAAGGGTTCGATATAGATTCTGATATGATTAGAATTGCGAAAGAAAATGCTAAAATGGCAGGCGTTGCAGAAATGATACATTTTCAGAAGAGAGATGTGTCAGAACTTTCACATAGTAAGCCCTATGGCTTTATTATAACTAATCCGCCTTATGGAGAGAGGCTGTCGGACAAAGAAGAACTGCCGGCTATATATTCTTCCCTTGGAAATGTGTATTCTTCCTTAAAAGACTGGTCTTTGTATGTAATTACAAGCTACGAAGAAACTAATAGATATATTGGACGTAAAGCTGATAAGAACAGGAAGATATACAATGGTATGATTAAGACTTATTATTATCAATATATGGGGGCAAAACCGCCTAAACCAAAGAGAAATAAATAATGACAACACACAAAAAAGGAACAAATAAATGAAAGAAGCAAAGCCATATATTATATGCGGAGCGGTAGTTTTACTGCTTCTTTGCTTAAAACTTAATACCTGGAGTGCCTCTTTTGGAAGTATTGAGGAGTTTCGTGGCGCTACTTTGCAAGAGGACATATTCTATCCCTTGATGGCAAAGAGCATTAATAAAGATAAGCGCCTTGCAATCAAGGTGGATGGAGCAGCTATTCCCAATCAATTTGACGAGATTCACATTGGAAAGGACAAGAAAGTTCTTTTGTCATTGGATTTTCTAAGAGACAGGCTTAATCTATGTGCATTTTATAAGGATGATGATAATGCAATTCTTCTTTATAATGGTAAAGAGAGCAAAGTTGATCTTATTACCGAAGATAATATAGATTATGTTCGAGCTGATAAAGTGTGCGAGATTACCGGATTTACATGTGATGTGAATATGGACACATATGAAGTTAGTATCAACTCTAACTCTAATAGAAGTGTACTTCCCTCTAAGTTTGATTTGAGGGATTATAACAGGGTTGCTCCTGCTATGAATCAGGGAAATGCTACTACCTGCTGGGCTTTTGCGAGTATCCTTGCCCTTGAGAGTGGTGTTATGCCTAGAACGGCAGATTATGATGTTGATGCCATGATTGAGTTTAATGGTGAAGTATCCGGTGATAATGCTGGAGGAGCATTTACCAATGCTCTTGCATATCTCTTGTCTTGGAGTGGACCTGTTAATTCAAGTTCAAGTGCAGTTAAACTGTCTGGAAATGATGTTGATGAGGTTAAGCATGTACAGGAGACGAAATTCTATACGCATAATGACATTAATGATATTAAGCAGGCGGTATATAGATACGGTGGTGTTTCGACGTCAATATACGCAAATGTGTCTACAACTAATTTGAATAAATCAAGTTATTACAACGCTTCAACTAATTCGTATTGTTACGATGGCAATAATGAACCTAATCATGAGATTACCATTATTGGATTTGATGATAATTACCCGGCAAGCAATTTCGGCGTATATGTTCCTGGTGATGGAGCTTTTATATGTCAGAATAGTTGGGGTAAAGATTTTGGCAACTCTGGAGTGTTCTACGTGTCATATTATGATACTAATGTGGGGTCCCAGGCCGTCTCTTATTCGCGTATAATGGCGCCTAGCTATTATGATAACATTTATCAAAGTGATTTATGCGGTTGGAAAGGACAATTAGGCTATGGACAAAGCAATGCCATGGCTGCAAATGTATATACTGCCAGACAGGGCGAGATGCTTAGAGCAGTCGGTCTTTATGCAATAGATAAAAATGCATCTGTTACTGTATATCTTGTAAGAAATTACGATGGAACAAGTAGTCTTAAGGAACGGGAGCAGGTTGCTGCAAGAACGTTTAACGAGGCAGGATTCTATACAATTGAACTTGACCATCCCATAGAGCTTCAATCTGGAGAGAAGTTCGCCATTATTATTGATATTAAAGTGCCAGGCTCTGTAAGACCTGTTGCAATGGAATATAAGGTTTCGGATAGCGACATTAACGTAAATGTAAAGGATGGCGAAGGATATATAAGTAAAGACGGAATGAACTGGGAGTCAGTAGAAGAGAAGGCAAATGGAAATCTGTGCCTTAAAGCCTATACTACTGATGTGGAGGAATAATATGGAGAAAAAGGTTATGCGAATATCCTCTGTAATCCTAGGGATGGTAATGGTGCTTTGTGTAGGGCTGTTTCTTGGAGTGTCAGATATTCATTATAAATCTGAAGTCTTTGCGAAAGAAGTAGAGGAATCTCGAGAATATAAACAGTCTCTTAAGGATAGGATGAGAGATGAGATTGAAAATGCGAAAGAATTAGCCAGTTTTGCTGATAAAGGTCAGATTAGGATTGCACTTCCAAAAGATATTACTGAGTCTGACATAAAATTAAAAGAGGATATAACTAATCGCGAATATCAGGTGGTTATACCAAATGTAAATGATGAATATTTCGACAGTAATCCGATAATGGGTTCTGTAAGTGTAATAGACGATTTCTCGGTATATGAAGACTTAGGCGAGGGATATTTCGATATAAAGCTAAATGGAATATATGAATGTAAGCATACAACAGATGGTGAGTATCTGTATCTGGATTTTGAAGACCCGCACAAAATATATGATAATGTCGTTGTAATTGATGCTGGTCATGGTGGCAAAGATGTTGGCGCAATTCAAGGGAAATATAATGAGAAAGATATTGATCTTGATATTGTCCTTAAGCTTAAGGCTTTGCTTGATAATGATACTTCGATTAAAGCTTATTATACAAGGCTTACAGATGTTAATCCGTCACTCGAAGAGAGGGTAAAACTTTCTAATGATGTGGGGGCAGATGTATTCCTAAGCGTCCATAATAACTCCCTTTCTGGATTTGGAAGTGCCACAACTTCAGGAACACAGGTGTTATATTATGTAAGCGACAATACAGGCAATTCTAAGGTGTTTGCAGATATTTGTCTGGATAAATTATGCTCTTATCTTGGAAGTGATAATAGAGGCCTGGTTAATGGTGATGACATCTATATTATTCATAATTCCAAGTCGCCAGTGGCATTAGTTGAGATAGGCTTTTTGTCTAATCAGTCAGATCTCATAAAGCTAACTAACGAAGATTATCAGAAAGAATGTGCTAAAGCGCTTTATGATTCAATTAAAGAAATGATAAGTAAGACTTACAAGGAGTAGAAAATGAGAATAATATTTGCAACAGGGAACGAAAACAAAATGAAGGAAATTAGAGAGATTCTAGGAGATCTGGGATTTGAAATTGTCTCTATGAAGGAAGCGGGAATCTCTGTTGATATTGTTGAAGATGGCGAGTCATTTGAAGAAAATGCAATGATTAAAGCTGAGGCTGTAGCAAAGCTTTGTAATGATATAGTTCTTGCTGATGATTCTGGATTGGAAGTAGACTATCTTGATAAGGCTCCGGGTATATATTCGGCGCGTTTTATGGGAGAAGATACTTCCTACGATATTAAGAATCAAGCCATAATAGATAAGCTGGATGGGGTGCCAAAGGAGAAGAGAACAGCAAGATTTGTGTGTGCAATAGCTGCAGTTCTTCCATCTGGCAAGAAGATTTCAACCAGAGGAACGATAGAAGGCATGATTGGATATGAGATAAAAGGTGAAAATGGCTTCGGATACGATCCAATATTCTATGTAGAAGAATTTGGTTGCACAACGGCTGAGATTAGTCCTCAGGAGAAGAATCGAGTGAGTCATAGAGGAAATGCACTTCGAGCTATGAGAAAGGAACTTTTGGCAATATATGAGAATTCTTGTGATTAGTGATACCCATGGGCAAGACAGAGATATTGACAAATTAATAAGAGTTGTTAAACCAGATAGAATATATCATCTGGGAGATTCTGAGAATGGGTGCAGATATCTTACTAATGTGGCTACATGTCCTGTTGAAATGGTGCGCGGTAATTGTGATTGGTATTCTGAACTTCCGGATAAAGTGGTATTAGAAGTTGGACGACATGTTCTTCTTCTTACGCACGGTCATAAATTCTCATGTAAGATGAGCTATGATGGTCTGGTAAAGGAAGCTAGAAGGGTCGGTGCAGATTATATTTTGTATGGTCATACCCATCAACCGGAGATAGAAGAGTGGATGGGATGTGTTATAATAAATCCAGGAAGCCTCGCGTATCCAAGGCAGTCTGATAGAAGAGGAACATACGCTGTGTTGAATGTGAATGAAGCAGGAGATATAGAAGCAGCCATTAGATATATTGATATGTTACCTAATAGTATATAAAATCTGAGAAAAGTTAAAAAAATTGTTGACAACACATAGTGATTTTTATATAATAAATTTTGCGTGTGAACAAGCGCCGAAATCGGGGTGTGGCTCAGTTTGGCTAGAGCACCTGGTTTGGGACCAGGGGGTCGCAGGTTCGAATCCTGTCACCCCGAGTGGATTGACAATTTATTAGATAACAACCCTTAGTGGTTGTAATGTATGCGGGTGTAGTTCAATGGTAGAACACCAGCCTTCCAAGCTGGATACGTGGGTTCGATTCCCATCACCCGCTTAATTACATCATAGATGTAATTGTGTGTTCGTAGCTCAGCTGGATAGAGCAACGGCCTTCTAAGCCGTGGGTCGGGGGTTCGAATCCCTTCGAGCACGCTGTTGGGCTATCGCCAAGCGGTAAGGCACTGGATTTTGATTCCAGCATTCGCAGGTTCGAATCCTGCTAGCCCAGGTGATGGTTGAA